>Ga0160433_100087_pt1 | contig 94651 bp, 81 predicted proteins | sample HID1972K_E0MG_FD_108235 | JGI IMG/M metagenome (GOLD analysis project Ga0160433, IMG submission 108235) | Enriched pill bug-associated microbial communities from UW Madison campus, WI, USA - HID1972K_E0 MG | ecosystem: Host-associated > Arthropoda: Insects > Digestive system > Unclassified ...
CCGAGTTCGCGGAACACGGTGGCCCAGGGCACGATGAAGATGATTTCCAGATCGAAGACGATGAACTGGATCGCGATCAGGTAGTAGCGCACGTCGAACTTCATGCGCGCGTCTTCAAAAGCCTCGAAGCCGCATTCGTACGGAGAAAGCTTCTGCAGATCGGGGCGGCGTGGGCCGAGGAACCGGCCGACCAGCATCAGTGCAATACCGATACCGGTGGCAACGATCAGAAACAGCAGGGACGGCAAATATTCGGCCAGCACAGCGATTCTCTCTTGCCTCTGCCGCCGCGCCTGCAGGCGCTTTGGCATGGGGGAGTGGACGGATCACGCTACCTGGCGCCGAGCGCGCCAGACGTACCCGCTTTACTTACTAAATGGTGCCCAAGAGGGGACTCGAACCCCTACGACTCTCGTCGCTACCACCTCAAGGTAGTGCGTCTACCAATTCCGCCACCTGGGCTTACGAAGGCGCCGGCATGAACTTTCCGGCGCGCCGCGTATTGTAACCGTCTTCAGTCTTTCTGGGAGCCTTCCGGCTGCTTTTCTTCACCAGAAACCGAAGATTCCGCCTGAGCCGGCACAGTCGCGGCCGGAACCGGCTGCTGCACCGGCACCGGATCGGCGGCAGGGCGCTCGCCAGCCGGCACTGCCGGCACGCTGGCGGCCGGTGCCGACATCAGGCCGAGGTCCTGCTGTGCCGCCGGGCGGCTGCCATGGCCGGCGTACCAGGCCATGAACAGGCTGATGCCGAAGAACACCACGGCCAGCCACTTGGTCGACTTGGACAGGAAGTTGGACGCGCCGCGCGCGCCGAACACCGTGCCCGAGGCACCGGCACCAAAGCCCGAACCGGCCGCCGCGCCCGAACCACGCTGCATCAGGATCAGCGCGATCATGGCCACCGCGACCACTACGTACACGACATTGAGGATCAACATCAGCATCTGGAATCCGTCCTCGGACTACGTTCAATCAGGTTGCAGCCGCCGCCCGGGCGATGGCCAGAAAATCGGCGGCCACCAACGAGGCGCCGCCCACCAGCCCTCCATCGACATCGGGCTGTGCGAACAGCTCGCCGGCATTGTCGGGCTTCACGCTGCCACCGTAAACAATGGGCAGGGAATCCGCGATTCTAGCATCGACCTTGGCTACTTCGCCACGGATGAAGGCATGGACCTGCTGTGCCTGTTCCTTGCTGGCGGTACGGCCGGTGCCGATCGCCCATACCGGCTCGTAGGCCACCACGGCGTTGGCAAAGCCCTGTGCACCCACCTGCTCCAGCACCGGCGCCAGCTGGCTGGCGATCACCGCCTCGGTCTGCCCGGCCTCGCGCTGCTCCAGGGTTTCGCCCACGCACAGCACCGGCACCAGACCGGCATGCAGGGCGGCGGCGAACTTGCGCGCGACCAGCTCGCTGCTTTCGTGGTGGTACTGGCGGCGCTCGGAATGGCCGACCAGCCCGTACCGGGCGCCGACTTCATGCAGCATCGCGGCGGAAACTTCACCGGTGTAGGCGCCCTTCTCGTTGCAGCTGACGTCCTGGGCACCGAACTGGACCCCGGTGTCGGCGAAGTCGTCGGCCAGTTCACCGAGGTACGGCAGCGGCGGCAGGATGACCAGCTCGACCCCCTGCCCCGGTGCGCCGTTGGCGATATCGGTGACCAGGGACGTGGCGAATTCGCGGCTTCCGTGCAGTTTCCAGTTTCCAGCAACGATCCTGCGGCGCATGGGCGATGGCTCCGTTTCGTATCAGCCGGACATGATAACGAATGAAATTATTCCTCGTTGGGCCGTAACCGGTTACAGGAACAGCGAACGGCTGGCCCCTCGTGTTTGGCTTGATCGGGTCTAGGGGTGGCCGGGCGGTGGGGCTGGGTGGGGGACGGCAGAAGCCGCTCCTGCGGGCCTTGTTTCGCGCCATCCTTGGCGCTCAACACCCCCACCCAGCCCCACCACCCGGCCTCGGACAGTTTCCGTGCCGGCCAGCCACGGAAAAGGAAAAATAAAAGCAGAAGCAAAAGCGGGTCGCGGCTGCGCCGCTTGAGGCCGGCCGGGCGGGATCTGTCGGAGGTGGGGCGGAATGGGTGTGCGGGGGCGTTGAGCGCCAAGGGTCGGACGCATGCGTCCGACGGGTTGGGCAGGAGCCCAACCCCGGTCTTGCCGTGTGCGCAGGACAGCGCACACGAGCAAGCACGAAACGAGGCACGCAGGATGCAGCTTCTGCCGTCCCCCGCACCCCCCTTCCGCCCCGCCAGAACGCAGAACAGCGCAGAGCCGACGCCCTGCGCTGTTGCTGTTGCTGTTGCTGTGCTGTGCTTCTGCGGGGCGCGGGGCCGCAGGTCCCGCATCCACAAACTCCCTACTTCAGCTTGATCTCGCGCAGGCGCTCTTCCAGGAAGCCGTGGGCGGTGATCGGCTCCGGATACCGGCTCGGGTTTTCCTCCGAAACGCAGGACGGCAGCACGTCGATCAGGAAGTCCGGGTTCGGGTGCAGGAAGAACGGCACCGAATAACGCGGCTGGCGCGCCAGCTCGCCCGGCGGATTGACCACGCGGTGGATGGTCGACGGATACACATGGTTGGTCAGGCGCTGCAGCATGTCGCCGATGTTGACCACGATGGTGTCGGCATCCGAAGTGAACGGCACCCACTCGCCCTCGTGCGACTGCACTTCCAGCCCGGCCGCGCTGGCACCGACCAGCAGCGTGATGAAGTTGATGTCGCCGTGCGCCCCGGCGCGCACGTTCGGAATGGCGTCGGTGGTGATCGGCGGATAATGGATCGGGCGCAGGATCGAATTGCCGAAGTTGGTCTTGTCGGCGAAATAATCCTCCGGCAGGCCGATATGCAGCGCCAGCGCGGAAAGCACCCGCGAACCCAGGTTGTCCAGCGCCTGGTACAGCCCGTAGCCACGCTCACGGAAACCCTCGACCTCCTCCGGCCACAGGTTCGGCGGCATCACCTCGCGGTACTTCGAATCGTCCGCGATCTCGCGACCGATATGCCAGAATTCCTTCAGGTCGAAATGCTTCGAGCCCTTCGCGGTTTCCACCCCGAACGGGGTATAACCGCGAGCACCACCACCACCGGCGACGTGATACCTGCGCTTGACCTCGTCGGGCAGCGCGAAGAACGCCTTGAACACCTCGTAGGCCGCATCGATGTCGGCCTGCGGTATGCCGTGGTTGCGTATGCCCGCAAAACCCCACTGGCGGTAAGCGGCGCCCAGTTCGGCCACGAAGGCGTCGCGATCGCTGTCGAAACGGGTGATGTCGAGGGTGGGGATCTGGCTCACAAACTATCCTGGCTGACGGGTCGAATGAACGGCCCGGACCGCTCTGCGGCCCGGCGGCTCATTGTGACAGATCGCGCCGCGGCCGCCAGCCGGGCCGCGCCCGCGATCAGGCGCCCGCCGCTGCCTTCACCGCTGCGGACAGGCGATCCAGGGTGTCCTGCATCAACCCGGCCTCGTCGGCCTCCACCGTCACCCGGACCACTGGCTCGGTCCCGGATGGGCGCAGGAAGGCGCGTCCGCGCCCGCTCACGGCCTGCTGGGCGGCAGCCAGCGCCTGCTGCACGCCGTCTGCCTGCACGGTCGCCTTCGCGGAGGCATCGCCCAGGCGCACGTTGACGGTCTTCTGCGGCACCTTCGCCAGTGGCTGCAGCGCCTGCCGCAGGCTCTGCCCGGCCTGCCGCAGCGCCACCAGCACCTGCAGCGCGCTGACGATGGCGTCGCCGGTGGTGGCACGGTCCAGGCACAGCAGATGGCCGGAGGTTTCGCCGCCAAGCACTCCACCGCCCTCGATCAGGGCCTGGTGCACGTAACGATCGCCGACGTTGCTGCGCACGAACGGAATCCGCAGCCCGGCCAATGCCTGCTCCAGGCCGAAGTTGGTCATCAGGGTACCGACCACCGGCCCCTGCAACCGCCCTTCCGCCTGCCAGGCACGCGCCAGGATGTACAGCAGGTCGTCGCCATCAACCGGATTCCCCTGGTCGTCGGCCATCAGTACGCGGTCGCCGTCGCCATCGAAGGCGATGCCGAGATCGGCACCGGTTTCACACACCTTGGCGGCCAGGTTGTCGATGTGGGTCGAACCGACGCCGTCGTTGATGTTCACGCCGTCGGGCTCGGCACCGATGGCGACCACGTCCGCGCCGAGCTCGCGGAACAGCAGCGGCGCGATGTGGTAGGTGGCGCCGTGCGCGCAGTCCAGCACCAGGCGCATGCCACGCAGGTCGAAGCTGCGCGGCACGCTGGCCTTGCAGAATTCGATGTAGCGGCCGATCGCTTCGCGCGCGCGCATCGCCTTGCCGAGCTTTTCCGATTCGACCGTGGCAAACGGCGCATCGATCTCCGCCTCCAGTGCCAGCTCGGTGTCATCGTCGAGCTTCTCGCCGTGCGCGGAAAAGAACTTGATGCCGTTGTCGTGATGCGGATTGTGCGAAGCGCTGATCACGATGCCGGCATCGGCGCCCAGTGTGCGCGACAGGAACGCGACCGCCGGGGTCGGCATCGGGCCGAGCAGCTGCACGTCCACGCCGGCCGCTACCAGCCCGGCCTCCAGCGCTGCCTCGAACATGTAACCGGAAATACGCGTGTCCTTGCCGATCACCACCACCGGGCGCCGGCCAGCGCCGGCGCGCCGGGCGACCAGTACGCGGCCGAAGGCATTGCCCAGGCGCAGCACGAAATCCGCCGAGATCGGCCCGTGCCCTACGCGGCCACGGATGCCGTCGGTCCCGAAATACCTGCGTGCGCCCATCAGGCCTCCGTCGGTGCGGGTTCGCGGCGCAGCATCGCCAGGATGCCGGCGAGCCGGTCGCGCAGCTCGCGGCGGTCACAGATCTGGTCGATGGCGCCGTGCTCGAGCAGGAATTCCGAACGCTGGAAGCCTTCCGGCAGCTTCTCGCGCACGGTCTGCTCGATCACCCGCGGACCGGCGAAGCCGATCAGCGCCTGCGGCTCGGCGATGTTGATGTCGCCGAGCATCGCGAACGATGCCGACACGCCACCGGTGGTGGGATGGGTCAGCACCGAGATGTACGGCAGGCCGGCTTCACGCAGCTTGCCCAGCGCCGCCGAAGTCTTGGCCATCTGCATCAGCGAGAACAGCCCTTCCTGCATGCGCGCGCCGCCACTGGCGGAGAAGCACACATACGGCGCACCGATTTCCAGCGCGGTCTCCGCCGCCAGCGCGAAGCGTTCGCCGACCACCGAGCCCATCGAACCGCCCATGAAGGCGAAGTCGAACGAGGAAGCGACCAGCGGGCGCCCCTTCAGCAGGCCACGCATGGCGATCAGTGCGTCGTACTCGCCGGTGTTCTTCTGTGCCGCCTTGATGCGCTCGCTGTACTTTTTCTGGTCCTTGAATTTCAGCAGGTCGGTCGGCCCCAGGCGCGCGGCGATCTCGGTGGTGCTGCCGGCATCGAACAGCGCGGCCAGGCGCGCGCGCGCGCGGATCGCCATGTGGTGGCCGCACTTGGGGCAGACTTCGAGATTCGCTTCCAGCTCGGGGCGGTAAAGCGCGCTGCCGCAGCTGCTGCACTTCTCCCACAGGCCCTCGGGGACGCTGCGCTTCTTGCTGGGGACGTTGTCGGTGCGGATGCCAGACGGCATCAACTTGCTGAGCCAACTCATGCGGGATGCTACTTCCGTTCAGGGCGGCCCGGAGGCCACAAAGGCGGACAGTCTAGCTCAGGCTTTCGCCACCCGTGCACCCCTGCCGCGACCGGCAGGAGGGAGGAAAAACCATGCTCGCCCGTACGTTACCGGCCGGGCGATGCACGGGACCGTGCCGCCCGGCGGCCGGCACCTACCGGGCAGCGTCCAGCGCCTGGCGCAGCGGCGACAGGAATGCCGTGGCCGCCTGTACCGCCGCCTCCACCGATGCGGCATCGGCCAGCGCCGCGACCAGCGCGCTGCCGACCACCACGCCATCGGCCTGGCGCGCCATCGCCGCGGCACTGGCGGCATCCTTGATGCCGAAGCCCGCCACCACCGGCACCGTTGCGCGCGCGCGCAGCGCGTGCAGCCGCTCTCCCGCGGCCGCGCTGTCCAGCCGCTCCGACGCACCGGTCACTCCGGCGAAACTGACGTAGTAAAGATAGCCGCGCGCCAGCGAGAGCAGCCGTTCGGCGCGCGCCCCGCTGGTGGTCGGCGAAGCCAGCAGCACCAGCGCCAGCCCTGCGGCCTCGAAGACCTGCTGCACCTCGACGGCCTCTTCCGGTGGCAGGTCCACCAGCAGGATGCCATCCACGCCGGCGGCGACCGCCTCGTCGGCGAAGCGCGCGTAACCGTGGATCTCCACCGGGTTGAGGTAGCCCATCAGCACCACCGGCGTGGTGGCATCGCGTTCGCGGAACCCGGCCACCGCCTGCAGCACGTAGCGCAGCCCCGCGCCACGCGCCAGGGCGCGCTCGGAGCTGCGCTGGATGGTCGGCCCATCGGCCATCGGATCGGAAAACGGCACGCCGAGTTCGATCACGTCGGCACCGGCGTCCACCAGCGCATGCATGACCGGCATGGTGGCCTCCAGCGCCGGGTCGCCGGCGGTGATGAACGGGATCAGCGCCTTGCGTCCCTGGGCATGCAGGGTCTGGAAACAGGCATCGAGTCGGGACACAGGCATATCAGGCACATCCTTCGATCAGTTCAAGGGCGTCGTGGCGTGGGGTCACAGGATCAGTCCTTCGCGTCCGGCGATGGTGTGCACGTCCTTGTCGCCACGCCCGGAGAGGTTGCACAGCACCAGCTGGTCGCGCGGGCGCTCGCGCGCCAGCTTGATCGCCTGCGCCAGCGCGTGGCTGGATTCCAGCGCGGCCAGGATGCCCTCGGTGCGTGCCAGCAGGTGGAAGGCGTGCAGCGCTTCCTCGTCGGAGATGCCGAGATAGGTGGCGCGGCCGGCATCGGCAAGGAAGGCGTGTTCCGGACCGACGCCGGGATAATCCAGGCCGGCCGACACCGAATGGGTTTCGATGATCTGGCCATCGTCGTCGCACAGCACATAGGTGCGGTTGCCATGCAGCACGCCCGGGCGCCCAGCGGCGATGGAGGCCGCATGGCGCCCACTGTCCAGGCCATCGCCGGCCGCTTCGGCGCCGAAGATCTCGACCTGGCGATCATTGAGGAAGGCATGGAACAGGCCGATGGCATTGCTGCCACCGCCGACGCAGGCGGTGATCGCATCCGGCAGCCGGCCGTGTTCCTGCAGCATCTGCTCGCGCGCCTCGCGGCCGACGATGGCGTTGAAGTCGCGCACCATGCGCGGGTACGGGTCGGGGCCGGCCACGGTGCCGATGATGTAGAACGTGTCCTGCACGTTGGTGACCCAGTCGCGCATCGCTTCGTTGAGCGCGTCCTTCAGCGTGGCCGAACCGGAGGTGACCGGCACCACCGTCGCGCCCAGCAGCTGCATCCGGTAGACATTGATCTTCTGCCGCTCGATGTCGGTGGCGCCCATGTACACCACGCATTCAAGGCCCAGCCGTGCCGCCACCGTGGCACTGGCCACACCATGCTGGCCGGCGCCGGTCTCGGCGATGATGCGCTTCTTGCCCATGCGTGCGGCCAGCAGGGCCTGGCCGATGGTGTTGTTGATCTTGTGCGCGCCCGTGTGGTTCAGGTCCTCGCGCTTGAGCAGGATCTGCGCGCCACCGACGTGGTCGCTCAGGCGCCGCGCGTGGTAGATCGGGCTGGGACGGCCGACATAGTGCGCCAGGTCGTGATCGTAGGCGGCGATGAACGCCGGGTCCTGCCGCGCCTGGTCGTACGCCGCGGCCAGCTCCTGCAGCGGACCGACCAGGGTTTCGGCGACGAAGCTGCCACCGTAGCGACCGAAATGGCCGCGGGCATCGGGATAGGCATGGAAATCGGCGATCGGGGGGAGCGACATGACGGCAACCGGCAGCACGGGTGGATGGATACCTTAGCGCACAGCCAATGACCGGAATATCGATATTTTCTGATAAAACATGTCAGTATTACTCACATGTCGAGCCTGCAGCTTCCACCCCTCAACGCCCTGCGCGCCTTTGAAGCCACCGCCCGGCTGGGCGGCGTCGGTCGCGCCGCCCAGGAACTGCATGTCACCCACGGCGCGGTCAGTCGCCAGATCAAGCTGCTGGAAACCCACCTGCAGGTGGCGTTGTTCGAACGCGCCGGCCGCGGCCTGCGCCTGAGTCCGGCCGGCCATGCGCTGCAGGGCGCGTGCAGCGATGCCTTCCTGCGCCTGCATGAAGCGGCGGTGGCGCTGCGCCGTCCGCCCGAACGCCAGGCACTGGTGCTCGGCTGCAGCAGCAGCGTGCTGGCGCGCTGGATGATCCCGCGCCTGCCCGCCCTGCAGCAGGCGCTGCCCGCGCTGACCCTGCACTGGTCCGCGCTGGATGGCAGCTTCAGCGACGAACAGGCGCGGCTGGATGCGGTGCTGCTGCTGGCCGAACCGCCGTGGCCCGCCGGCTGGCAGGTGATTCCGCTGGCGCCGGAGCGCGTCGGCGCGGTGGTGGCGCCGGGCCATCCGGCGGCGCAACGCCTGCACGGACAGCCGCCGAGCGCGCTGCTGCAGGAAGCGGTGCTGCACACCACGTCGCGACCGCAGGCATGGCCGGCATGGGCCGAGGCGCATCGGCTGGATGCACGGGCCATCGTCCATGCACAGGGCTTCGAACATCTGTACTACCTGCTGGAAGCGGCGGTGGCCGGGCTCGGCGTTGCGATCGCACCGGAGCCGCTGGTGGCCGAGGACCTCGCCAGCGGACGCCTGCTGGCGCCATGGGGTTTCGTCGCCACCGGTGGGTGCTGGGTGCTGGCGCGGCCGGCGGGACCGGCCGATGCGCGGGTGGACGCGCTGGCCCGGTGGCTGGCGCAACAGCTGCGGTAGAGCCGACCCATGGTCGGCTGAATATGCGTGTCGCGGCCCGCGTGCGGGCACCTCCAGAAGGACATCACAACGGCAGCCGACCATGGGTCGGCTCTACCGGTTGTTCCTAGTCGAGCGCAGCGCAGTCGGCGCGGCGCACTTCCTCGACGAAACGGCGCATCAGGTTGCCGTCCTTGATCCCCGGTTCCTGCTCGATGCCGCTGGACACATCCACGCCCCACGGCAGGGTGCCCAGCGCGGCGTCGTAGACGTTGTCCGGGGTCAGCCCGCCGGCAAGCAGGAATGGCCGGTGCAACCCGGTGGGAATGCGCGACCAGTCGAAGGCCACGCCGGTGCCACCACCACCGCCGGGCGCATGGCTGTCGAACAGGAAGCCGGCTGCGCCCGGATACCTCAGCTGCAGGGTGCGTGCGTTGATGTCCTCGCGGCCCCCCATCGCAATCGCCTTCAGATAGGGCATGTTGAAGCCGCGGCAGAAGCTTTCGTCCTCATCGCCGTGGAACTGCAGCAGGGTCGGGCGCACGGTGCGCAGCACATCGCGGACTTCCTCGCGGGTGTTGTCGCGGAACAGCGCCACCACGTCGACCATCGGTGCGATCGCCTGGCGCATCGCGCGCGCTTCGGCCGGCGCGACCCGGCGCCGGCTTTCACGCGCGAAGATGAAACCGACCGCGTCCACGCCCAGCTCGCCGGCCAGGCGGACGTCACCGGCGCGGGTCATGCCACAGAACTTGATCCGGGTGCGGTAATAGGAGCGGCTCATGCAGTGACCTCGGCGGGCAGGTTCCAGGTGTCGGGATACAGCGGCCCCAGGAAGACCAGTCCCTGCGGCGGCGCTGTCGGCCCGGCGGCGTTGCGATCGCGGCCGGCCAGCAGTTCGCCCATCCAGCCGACCGGGCGTTCCCCGCTGCCGACCAGGATCAGCGAACCCACGATATTGCGCACCATGTGATGAAGGAATGCATTGGCCTGCACCGACACCTCGATCACCTCGCCACTTCGCTCCACCTGCAGCGACTGCAACTCGCGGCGAGCGTGCAGGGCCTCGCACTGGATGCTGCGGAACGCGCTGAAGTCATTCTCGCCCAGCAGCGCCTGGCCCGCCTCATGCATGCGCGATGCATCGAGCGCGCGGCGCTCCCAGCTCAGTGTCTGCCGGTACAGCGCCGGACGCACCTGGCGGTTGAGCAGGCGATAGCGGTAGCGGCGAGCACGTGCCGAAAAACGCGCATGGAAATCCTCGGCCACCGGCGTGCACCAGCGCACCGCGATCGAACGCGGCAGCCGTGCGGTGGTACCGAGCATCCAGCCGCGTGGATCGCGCTCGGCATCGCTGTCGAAATGCACCACCTGGCATTGGCCATGCACGCCGGCATCGGTACGGCCGGCGCAGACCACGCGCACCGGGGCGTCGGCCACCGACGACAGCGCCTGCTCCAGGCTCGCCTGCACGCTCGGGCCGGCCTCGCCCAGATTCTGCCAGCCCTTGAAATCGCTGCCGTCATACTCGACGCCTAGCGCGTAACGCATGTAATACCTCGACACCTGCGGGTCACGGGATTCATCGGCTCAGCCAAGCCGCGCCAGCAGTTCGCGCGCGTGCGCCTGCAGCGACGGATCGTCGCTGCGCGCCAGTTCTTCCAGCAGGGTACGCGCGGTATCAAGCTCGCCAAGGTCCAGGCAGGCGATCGCCAGCTCAAGGCGTTCACGCTCGGCACCCGTGGGCGCGTCTTCGACCGGCGCTTCGAACACGCCACGGTAATCGTCGCGCTGCTCCGCATCGCGTGCGTAAGGCGGCACCGGGTCGAGGGACGCGGGCTGCGCGCCGACTCCATCATCATGCGTAGCGGATCCATCGGCGGCGACGTCGGCCGGGGTAGCCGGATCGTCGACCCAGGCTGCCGACAGCGGTGCTTCGATCTCGGACGCCGCAGCTACCCGCGACTGTTCCGGCCCGGCCGCTGCTTCCGGCTCCGGCCTGTACTCCGGCTCCGGCTCCGGCTCCGGCTCCGGCTCCGGTTCCGGTTCCGCCACGCCGTCGGCCTGCCAGGGTGCACGCTCCGCGAGCACGTCCAGGCCAGCGCCCGCCGGCAGGCTGGCCGACAGGCCACTGTCGTCGCGGTCGGCGCGCCGCAGCGGCGGCAACGGCGATGGCTTGCGGCGACGCGCCAGCCACCAGCCCAGTGCCGCCAGCAGCAGCAGCGGCAGGCCAAGCCAGTACCATGGGCTGCTGCCCGCCTCGCGCGCGGACGCGGTTTCGCCCAGTCGCGCCTGTGCCGCAGCCAGTTCGGTGTCCTTCAACTGCACCAGCGCCTGCTGCTGGTTCTGCAGCTTCTCCAGCTCCACCACGCGTTGCTTCAGTTCGTCGATCTCGGCATCGCGCGTGGCGATGTCCTCCCTGGCCTGACGCAGTTGTTCATTGCCGAGCATGTCACCCTCGTTGCCGTCACCGGTACCGGTGGTTGTACCGGCGTCGGCGGTGGCCGCCGCTGCCGGAGCGATTTCCAGGCGCGCACCCGAGGGCATCGCTGCCGCAGCGGCCGCTGGCGGGGCCGGGGTGGCCGCCACCGTGGCGGGCTGGGGAATGGCACGCGATTGCCGCCACTGCGCGGCATGTTCGCGGACCATCGCCGATGCTTCGGCCGCATCCACCGCTGCCAGCGCGCCGGCGTCGGGAATCCGCAGCACGGCGCCCTGCTTGAGCAGGTTGATGTTGCCGCGGATGAAGGCATCCGGATTGGCGCGCAGCAGGGCGATCATCGCGCGCTCGCTGCTGACCTGCTGCCCGCGCGCAAGGCCCTGGGCGATCCCGGACAGGGTCTGGCCCCGCTGCACCGTGGTCTCGCCACCGGGAACGACAGCCGATGCCATGGCTGCCGGCGACGCCGGCGGCGCCGGCCGGCTGGCGGGCGCTGGAGCAGCCTCCACCGCCGTCGCGCCGGCATCCGTCCCGGTCACCGGCGGCAGGACCTGCGGCTCACGGACGATGGCGTTGGACAGCGCGCCTTCCGGCGCCACGATCTCCGGCCCGGTCACCGCAGCCGCGCTGGTCGGCGCATCGACCAGCGCCGAGTATTCGCGTACCAGGCGGCCCTGGCCCCAGTCGGCTTCGACCAGGAACGCCAGCGACGGCGTATCCACCGGCGTGTGCGAGGTCACCCGCACCACCGCCCTGCCCTGCGCATTGCGCGTCAGTTCGAACTGCAGTTCGCCGACCAGTCCCGACGGACGTTGCAGGCCTACCCGTTCGAAGGTGGCTGGCGCGGCGAGTCCCACGCGCAGGTTTTCCAGCTCGGAAGGATCGGCCGAGATCACCGGGATCTCGGCCAGCAACGGCTGGCCGGGCCGGGACAACACACGGATGTCACCCAGGCCCAATGCCATGGCCGAGCTGCTGGCCAGGGCCAGCAGCGCGGTGGACAGATACTTGAGCGGACGCATCACGCCGCGGACCTCTTGATTCATGGCGGCCAATATAACGGCTCGCCGTGGCGATGTGGGTGATGCGCCGCCCGCCCGCGTCGCGCCCTGGTCGTGTGCCGAGCCATGCTCGGCGAATCCAGTGACGGCGTCCGCGCTTGCCGAGCATGGCTCGGCGCTACCGCAGTCGCATGGCTCGGTACTACCGCGGCCGCATGGCGTGGCACGGCCGCGGTGGTCGCATGGCTCGGCAGTGCCACGATGGACGCATGGCGGCAGTGCCGTGATGGGTGTGCCGGCGCGATCTTCAGCGCGATTCGGCGGCGACCCGTTCGGCAAGCTGCACGGCATTCAACGCAGCGCCCTTGCGGATGTTGTCCGATACGATCCACAGGTTCAGGCCGCGCGGATGCGACAGGTCCTCGCGGATGCGGCCGACATATACCGCGTCGGTACCCGACGCGTGCGTGACCGGGGTCGGATAGCCGCCGGCCTCGCGGGTATCCACCACCTCCACGCCTGGCGACCGCGCCAGCAGCTCGCGCGCCTCTTCGACGCCGACCTTGTCACGGGTCTCGATCGCCACCGCCTCGGAATGACCATAGAACACCGGCACGCGCACCGCGGTCGGATTGACCAGGATGCTGTCGTCGCCAAGGATCTTGCGGGTTTCCCAGACCAGCTTCATCTCTTCCCTGGTGAAACCGTTGTCGAGGAAATCATCGATGTGCGGGATCAGGTTGAAGGCGATCTGCACCGGAAACCGCTGCGGATCGATTTCCTGGAAGCTCAGCAGCTGGCCGGTCTGCTTGCCCAGCTCCTCCAGCGCCGAACGACCGCCACCGGATACCGACTGGTAGGTGCAGACGTTGATGCGTTCGATGCCGTACCTGCGGTGCAGCGGTGCCAGCGCGACCAGCATCTGCATGGTCGAGCAGTTCGGATTGGCGATGATGCCGCGCGGACGGTTGGCGACCTGCTCGGGGTTCACTTCGGACACCACCAGCGGCACGTCGTCGTCATAACGGAAGGCCGAGGAATTGTCGATCACCACCGCGCCGGCGGCGGCGAACTTCGGACCGTATTCCTTCGACACGCTGCCACCGGCGGAGAACAACGCGATGTCCACGCCGGCCGGGTCGAAGGCGGCCAGGTCCTGGACCTTGATCTTCTCGCCCTGGTATTCGATCTCGCCACCGGCCGAGCGCTCCGATGCCAGCAGGCTCAGCCGGGCGACCGGGAAGTTGCGCTCGGCGAGGATCGACAGCATGGTCTCGCCGACCGCGCCGGTGGCGCCGACGACGGCGACATGGAAGGAACGTTGTGCAGTGCTCATGGGGAAACTCTCGGAAAAAGAAGATGGAAACTCACGCGACACGGTTGGGCTCGGGGAACCTCCTCGGGCAGGCGCGGAGGTTCCCTATCGTTTTTCGTTTTTGCCGCCCGGCACGCTGCGTGCCGCCAGCGCGGCTTCGGCATTGACCGCGCTCGGCATCGTGGCCGGCATGCCGACCACGCCCAGCGCGGCGAGCAGGTTGTCCACGGCCAGCCGCACCATCGCCGTGCGCGTGTCCAGCGACGCACTGCCGATGTGCGGGGTCAGCACCACGTTGCGCAGCGCCAGCAGTTCCGGACGTACCTGCGGCTCGCCTTCGTATACATCCAGCCCGGCTGCGGCGAGGCGACCGTTGGCCAGTGCGTCGGCCAGCGCCAGTTCGTCGACGATGCCGCCGCGGGCGATGTTCACCAGGGTGGCGGTCGGCTTCATCCTGGCCAGCGCCGCGGCATCGATGACGTGGTGCGAGGCCGCGGTATACGGCAGCACCAGCAGCAGATGGTCGCTGTTTTCCAGCAGCGTCGGCAGGTCCACGTAACCGGCGCCGAGTCCGGCCTCGGTGGCCGCCGGCAGTCGCGAACGGTTGTGGTACAGCACCTTCATGCCGAATCCGTGGGCACCGCGCCGGGCGATGCCCTGGCCGATGCGGCCCATGCCGAGGATGCCCAATGTGCTGCCATGGATGTCGGCGCCGAGCATGGTCTGGAACGACCACTGGCCCCAGCGGCCTTCGCGCAGCCAGCGCTCGGCTTCGGTGATCCGCCGCGCGGTGGCCATCAACAACGCGAAACCGAGATCGGCGGTGGTTTCGGTCAACACGTCAGGAGTGTTGCTGGCGAGGATGCCGGCCGCGGCGAGCGCCTCGACATCCAGGTTGTTGTAGCCGACGCCGACGTTGGCAATCACTTGCAGCCGGCGGGCGCCGGCGACCTGCGCCGCGCCGATGCGGTCGTTGAGGGTGACGATGGCGGCGTCCACGTCGGCAAGCCGTTCGGCCAGCTGCTCCGGCTGCCAGGCGGTAACCTCGTCGGTGGTGCGCAGCTCGACGTGGTCGCGCAACGGCGCGATCGCCGTCTCGATCAGCGGCTGGCTCACCCAGACCACCGGCCGCGGCTCAACCATCGATCTGTCCCGGGATGCGCGGGGTCACGGTACCGACATCGCCGCACTGCGCGCGGTGGCGCAGCGCCTGGTCCATCAGCACCAGCGCGACCATCGCTTCGGCGATCGGCGTGGCACGGATGCCGACGCAGGGATCGTGGCGGCCCGTGGTAACCACATCGATGACGTTGCCTTCGGTGTCCAGCGACGCGCCGGGCAGGCGCAGGCTGGAGGTGGGCTTGAGCACGATCGAGGCGGTGACCGGCTGGCCGGTGGAGATGCCACCGAGGATGCCGCCGGCATGGTTGCTGGCGAAGCCCTGCGGAGTCAGCAGGTCGCGGTGCTCGGTGCCCTTCTGCAGGGCACTGGCGAAACCATCGCCGATCTCCACGCCCTTGACCGCGTTGATGCTCATCAGCGCCGCTGCAAGCTCGCCATCCAGCTTGCCGTAGATCGGTTCGCCCCAGCCCGGCGGCACGTTGTCGGCGACCACGTCCACGCGCGCGCCGACCGAATCGCCAGACTTGCGCAGCGCGTCCATGTAGGCTTCCAGCTCCGGCACCTGCGCCGCGTGGGGCCAGAAGAACGGGTTGTCTTCGACCACGTTCCAGTCGAAGCCGGCCGGAGTGATCTCCCCCAGCTGCGAAAGATGGCCCCGCACGGTGACGCCGAAGCGTTCCCGCAGCCACTTCCTGGCAACCACGCCGGCCGCTACGCGCATGGTGGTTTCGCGCGCGGAGGAACGACCGCCGCCGCGCGGATCGCGGATGCCGTACTTGTGCCAGTAGCTGTAATCGGCATGGCCGGGACGGAACTGCTGGCCGATGCTGCTGTAGTCCTTGCTGCGCTGGTCGGTGTTGCGGATCAGCAGCGCGATCGGGGTGCCGGTGGTCCGGCCTTCGTACACGCCGGACAGGATCTCGATCTCGTCGGCTTCACGCCGCGCCGAGGTATGCCGGCTCCTGCCGGTGGCGCGGCGCTGCAGGTCGTGCGCGAATTCGGACGCGTCCAGCGCCAGTCCCGGCGGGCAGCCATCGATCACGCAACCGATCGCCGGCCCATGCGACTCGCCGAAGGTGGTGACGGTGAACAGCTTGCCGAAACTGTTGGAACTCACGGCCGTTGCGCCGCCAGTTCCGTGATGCGGGCGCTGTGCGCGATCAGCTCACGGCATTCCACCGCGAAGATGCCCATCTGGCCGACCTTGAACTCGACCCAGGCAAAATCCACTTCCGGCAGCAGCTTGACCAGATGCTGTTCGGATTCGCCGACCTCGCAGATCAGCAGGCCATCCTCGCTCAGGTGCAGCGGCGCGTCGCGCAGGATCTTCAGCACCAGGTCCAGGCCATCGTCGCCGGCGCGCAGGCCCATTTCCGGCTCGTACGAATACTCCTGCGGCAACGCATCGGTCTCGTCGTTGGTGACGTACGGCGGATTGGTGACGATCAGGTCGTAATGGCGACCGGTGAGACCGGCGAACAGGTCCGACTTCAGCAGGGTCACGTTGTGCGCCTGCAGGCGCTCCTTGTTCTCATGCGCCAGCGCCAGGGCATCGTCGCTGAGGTCCACGCCATCCACGTCCCAGTTCGGGTAGTAGTGGCCCATCGCGATGGCGATGCAACCCGAGCCGGTGCACAGGTCCAGCGCACGGCGGACGTCACGGCCGGCCAGCCACGGCTCGAAACCGGTTTCGATCAGTTCGGCGATCGGCGAGCGCGGCACCAGCGCGCGGCTGTCGCTCTTGAAGCTCAGCCCCGCGAACCATGCCTCGCCGACCAGGTAGGCGGCCGGGATGCGCTCGTCGATGCGGCGCTGGAACAGCTCCAGCACCTGCAGCTTCTCGGCCTGCAGCAGGCGGGCCTGGCCATAGGCCGGACCCAGGTCGTGCGGCAGGTGCAACCCATGCAGGACCAGCTGGGTGGCTTCATCCAGGGCGTTGTCGTAGCTGTGCCCGAAGGTCAGGCCGGCGGCATTGAAACGGCTGGTGCCGTAGCGGATCAGGTCGATGATCGTGTGGAGTTCGGCGGCCGTTTCGGCGGTCATGGCGGTGCGCGGGGAAGATTGGCCCCCGATTATAGGCGCTGGCGCCCGCCCCGGCATCCGTTGCAGGGGAAACGACCAGCCTGCTGCCGCTATGATGGGCCCCGTTCCCACGGCACCACAGGCCACCATGTTCAATCGCAACGTCGGCATCATCCTGCTGATCGCACTGGCCGCCGGCCTCGGGCTGCTGGCCGCGCAGAAGGTGTTCGCGCCGAAAGCACCGGCCGGAATGCCGGCGACCGAGGCGATCACTTTCTACCCTCAACCGCGACCACTGCCGGACTTCAACCTCGCCCAGGCCGATGGCACCCGGCTGATTCCCGGCGAACTGCACGGCCACTGGACCCTGGTGTTCCTCGGCTTCACCTTCTGCCCCGACGTCTGCCCGACCACGCTGGCCGAACTGGCCGGTGCGCAGAAGCAGTGGGCGACCCTGCCGGAAAGCCTGCGTCCGCGCGTGCTGTTCGTTTCGGTGGACCCCGAGCGCGACAACAGCGTGCGTCTGGGCGAGTACGCGCACGCCTTCCACAGGGACACCCTGGCCGCCAGCGGCGATGTGCCATCGCTGGAGAAGTTCGCCACCGCGCTGGGCTTCGTGTTCCAGAAAGTACCTGGCGACCGCTTCGACCAGGACCCGCAGGACTACACCCTCGAACATTCGGCCGGCCTCGCCGTGCTCGACCCTGAAGGGCGCCTCGCCGGCCTGATCCGTCCCCCTTTCAACGCGCAGGCGATCGCCCGCGACCTGCAGCTGCTGACCGAGAAATCCGCCCCATGAGCCTGATGACCACCCTGAGCTACGCCCTGCCCCATCGCCTGCTGTCATCGATGGCGCGCGCGCTGGCGTACTCGGACAATCCGCGCATGTCGCGCTGGCTGATCGACACGGTGACGGCGAAATTCGGCGTGGACCTGGACGAAGCGGCCAACCCGGATCCGCGCAGCTATCCGACCTTCAACCAGTTCTTCACCCGTGCGCTGAAACCGGGCGCACGCGTGGCCGACGCCGATCCGCGCAGCCTGGTGATGCCGGCCGACGGCCGCATCAGCCAGCTGGGCCGCATCGAAGGCGGACGCATCTTCCAGGCCAAGGGCCAGTCGTTCACCGCCGCCGAACTGCTGGGCGGCGTCGAAGACGCCAAGCCGTTCAACGACGGCCTGTTCGCCACCGTGTACCTTTCGCCGAAGGATTACCACCGCGTGCACATGCCGTGGACCGGCACCCTGCGCGAAACCGTGCACGTCCCCGGACGTCTGTTCAGTGTCGGCCCGGCGGCGGTGAACCGGGTTCCCGGCCTGTTCGCGCGCAACGAGCGCCTGGTCTGCCATTTCGATACCAGCTTCGGCCCGATGGTGAGCGTGATGGTCGGCGCGCTGCTGGTGTCGGGGGTGGAGACGGTGTGGAGCGGCGAAGAGATCCCGCATTACGGTGATCGCATCACCCGCAAGGATTACCGTGGCCAGGGCATCGTGCTGGAACGCTTCGCCGAGATGGCGCGCTTCAACTACGGCTCCACGGTGATCGTGCTGCTGCCGCCAGGCGTGGCCGATTTCGCCCCGCACCTGGATGCCGAGCACGCGGTGCAGCTGGGCCAGGCGCTGGCGACGCTGCGCTGAGCGAAGACATCACCGCGCGATCGCTGGCTAGAATGCAGGCATGACCGAATTCATCCCGCCGGGCACCCGCTTCCACGCCCTTCCTTCGCCCTTCGCGTTCAAGCGCGGAGGCGTGCTGCGCGATGGCCGCGTCGCCTACGAAACCTGGGGCACGCTGGCGCCGGACGCGGGCAATGCCATCCTGATCGTCACCGGGCTGTCGCCGGATGCGCACGCCGCAGGCAACGCAGGCAATCCCGCGCCCGGCTGGTGGGAGGCGATGGTCGGCCCCGGCAAGCCGATCGATACCGGACGCTGGTTCGTGGTCTGCGTGAACTCGCTGGGCAGTTGCAAGGGCTCGACCGGCCCGGCCAGTATCGACCCGGCTACCGGCGCGCCTTACCGGCTGTCGTTCCCGGAACTCTCGGTGGAGGACGGCGCACGCGCGGCAGTGGACGTGGTGCATGCACTGGGCATCGAACGGCTCGCCTGCGTCGTCGGCAATTCGATGGGCGGAATGACCGCGCTGGCCCTGTTGCTGCTGCATCCGGGGATCGCGCGCAGCCATGTCAATATTTCCGGCAGCGCGCAGGCGTTGCCGTTCTCGATCGCCATCCGTTCGCTGCAGCGCGAAGCGATCCGCCTGGACCCGCAGTGGAATGGCGGCCAGTACGATGAGACCAACTATCCCGAATCGGGGATGCGCATGGCCCGCAAGCTGGGCGTGATCACCTACCGTTCGGCGCTGGAGTGGGACGGCCGCTTCGGCCGCGTGCGACTGGATTCGGACCAGGCCGATGACGACCCGTTCGGGCTGGAGTTCCAGGTCGAGAGTTATCTCGAAGGCCACGCGCGTCGCTTCGTGCGCTTCTTCGATCCGAACTGCTACCTCTACCTGAGTCGTTCGATGGACTGGTTCGACCTGGCCGAGCATGGCGATGGCGACGTGCTGGCCGGTCTGGCACGCATCCACGTCGAGAAGGCGCTGGCCATCGGCGCCAACACCGACATCCTGTTCCCGGTACAGCAGCAGCAGCAGATCGCCGATGGACTGCGCGCGGGCGGTGCCGACGCGCGTTTCATCGGCCTGGACTCGCCCCAGGGCCACGATGCTTTCCTGGTGGACTTCGAGCGTTTCGGACCGGCCGTGCGCGATTTCCTCGACACGCTGTAAACCAGGCATCGACGCTGGCGGCGGCCGGACAGGGCCCGGGCCGGCACCTACCTCCGCGCCATGCAGGGCTCCGGATCGCCGGGATCGCCCGGGCTCTCCAGGGTTCCGATGGCCGCGCGCAGGTTCGGCAGTGGGCCGATATGGCCGTCGTTGCCGACCTGTGGCGTACCGGTGCTGATCAGCAGCTCGCGCATCCGGGCCGGCGACAGGGTGAGGCCGCGCGCCCTGGCGACGCCGGACAGCGAGGCGACCGCCGCGGTGACGATCGGCGACGCGCTGGATGTCCCCGAGAACACCCGGGTGTACAGCGCGTTGTAGCCGGCGTTGTGCATGTCGCCATAGCCGGTGGCGGCAACGCACTGCCCCCAGGCCTGGACGTTCACCCGGCGACCATGGGAAGAAAAGCCCTGCCGGGCGCGTGCGCGTATGCGGTCCGCGCACCAGGGCATCTGTTCCGCGCCCCCGGCACCGACGATGATCGCGCCGGAATCGGGCATGCCCCGCGGGAACGATCCGCCGAAGCAGGGTGGTCGAGGTTCACGTTGCCGTTGCCGGCCGCCTCCACCACATGGATGCCGCGCCGCACCGCGGATACCACGGCGTCATAGACCGATGGCACATACTCCAGCGCGACGAAGTTGTTGCACGGGGCGGGGCCGGGTATCTGCTGCTCGACCAGGATGACGTCGCCCGGACCGATCACCTTGGCCGCGGCCAGGATGGCACCGGCGGGGTTGTATCCCCACTCCTGGCTGGTGACGTTGACGTAGTGGGGCGTCGCACCGCTGACCAGCCCCCGTACGCCGAAGCCGTTGTCGTCGGCGATCATTTCGCCCATGACGGCGGTCCCGTGATCGGTATCGTTGAAAGGATCGCTGATGGTCCCGTTCCGTATCCAGGTGCCGGGCACGCGCAGCCTGGTCAGGTCCTCGTGCTGCCAGTTCCAGCTGTATTCGACATCCACGATCTTGATGCCGGTGCCGTCGCCGCCAGGAACGGTGCGCGCGTACTCGGCGTCGATCCCGCTCACCGAGGCCGGACGCGCATAGCCCTGGCGTTCGCTGAAGGAGGGCGTGGCGGCCGGCAGCACCGCACGCACGACGCCCGGAGGCGGTGCGGGAAGCGGCGCCGGATAGGCGATCTCCACCGCATCCATCGCGTTGAGGCCATCCACCACCGCAACCACGTCCTGGCCTGGGCGCAGATACAACCGGTACCACTGTTCAAGGGCGGGCTGCCCGCCCGCGTGCGCTTCGGTCGCGGTCGGCAGCACGCGCTCCGGAAACAGCGGCTCGGCGCGCTCCACGGCCCCACCGGGCGCGAACAGCGCATCCATCGCGGGCAACGGCCCCAGTGCCTGCGACAGCCATCGGCCTTGCTGGCGCCGCGTGCGATCGTCGCTGCGGAACTTGATTTCGATGCGATCGCGGGCGTCATGGTCGCCCAGAACCGTGTGGGCCGGCTTGGCGAACATGGCCGGAGCAGCACCGGCCATGGCGGGCGACGCGGCAACGGCGGTGGCCGCCATGGCGCATGCCAGGCCGGCTGGCAGGATGCGGCGACGGTTGGCTTTCATCTCGATATCTCCCTTGCAGGCGCGCGTGGATGCGTCGCACCGCCAGTCTCGGCTGCCGCCGTCAGCGGCACAGCGGGATATCAGCGGATCGGGATGTCGGATGTTGCCGGAACGCGGCGTCATCGCGCCTGCCATACACCGCCGGCGCTAGCGCTGCAGGTGCAGCTGGCCGCCCTGGAGCCGGTACACGGCGTCCACGACGCCGTCCGGTACGGTGTCGTGGGTGATCATCAACAGGCTGCACCCATCCAGCAACGCCGGCAGGTCGCACAGCAGCGCACGCGCGGTGTCGACGTCCAGGCCTTCGGTCGGCTCGTCCAGCACCAGGATCGGCGCACCGCGCAGCAGCGCGCGGGCCAGCGCCAGCCGGCGCGCCTGGCCGGCGGACAGGGTCGCACCGTTCTCCCCGACCCACCCCTGCAGGCCGCCCACCGCACGTGCCCAACCGCCCAGCCGCACCCGTTCCAGCATCGCCCACAGCGTGTCATCGCTGGCCTGCGGATCGCCCAGCCGCAGGTTTTCCGCCACGGTGCCGGCGAAGACCGGAGCATGCTGCGGCAGCCACGCCAACTGGCGATGCCAGTCCTCCTGCGCGAAGCGGCCCAGCGGCACCCCGCCGCAGGTCAGCTGGCCACGGTCGGGGTCGTGCAGCCGCAGCAGCAGGCTCGACAACGTGGTCTTGCCGCTGCCGCTGTCACCGCTGATGGCGATGCGGGCGCCCGGTTCGAGCACCAGATCGATGCCGTCGAGCACGTTGCGCGCACCCGGTGCCCATGCGAAGCACACGCCCTCCCAGCGCACCGATGCCAATGCCGCGGGCAGCTCCACCGGCGCCGCGGGCTCTTCCACCGCCGGCGCCTGTTCGACGATGGCCTGCAACCGGGACACCGCCACCTTGCCGGACTGCAGCGACTGCCACGCCAGCCCGAGTCCGGCCCACAGCTCGATCAGCGCAACGGTGAGGAACACCAGGCCGGCCGCCATCGGCGCCTCGATCCGCCCGTGCTCGTACGCCGACAACGCCAGCACCAGCATCGCCAGCAACCCCGCGCCGGTGAGCAGCCCGTGCAGCACCGTGCCGGACACCAGCCGCCAGCGCCGACGCCGGTCGCGTGCACGCAGTTGCCGCGCAGCGACCTCCACCCCTCCCTGCCAGTAATCGAGCGCGTCCAGCGCGGCGAGGTCGGCGGCGCCTTCGATGCCTTCGAAGGACAGATTGCGCAGCTGCGTGCGGTACAGGGCACGATCGCGCTCTTCGCCATCGCGGCCGCGCACGCTCAGCCACGGCACGCCGATGCCCACCAGCACGGCGATGCCGGCCAGCAGCGCTGCCGCCGCGGGCAGGATCAGCCCTGCCGCGACGATCGCGACCAGGCCCAACACGGCGAGGGCGATCAACGGCCCCAGCGCGCGCACCCACAGCCCGTCCACTTCGCCGATATCGCCGAGCAGGCGGGCCAGCAGCTCGCTGGTGCGGGTACCGCCCAGCCGCGCCGGCGCCAGCGGCAGCGCGCGGCGGAAGAACCACACGCGGGCATCGCGGGCGATGCGCAGGGTGGCGTCGTGGCCGACCAGCTTTTCGAAGTAGCGCGAGACGATCCGCGCCATGGTCAGGCCGCGGATGCCCGCCGACGGCGTGAAGAAGTTGAAGGTGCTGCCGGCACCGAACGCGCCGGCCAGCGCGGAGGCGGTCAGGAAACCACCGGACAGGCCCAGCAGCGCGGTACCGGCCAGCATCGTGGCCCACAGCAGCAGCACGGTGAACAGCAGGCGCGGGCGATGGCGCAGGAACACCGCGCGCAGCGTATCGGCATGGCGCGTACTCATGTACGCGTCTCCGCCGGAAGGTCGCGCAGTTCGCCCCGTGGCAGCCTCAGGCAACGATCCGCCCAGGCGATGGCGGCGGCGCTGTGGGTGGCGATGACCACGCTGCGACCGCGCGCGAACACCGCCAGCGACTGCAGCAGCGCGGCTTCCGTATCCGGATCAAGGAAGGCAGTGGCTTCGTCCAGCAGCAGGATGCCGGGGTCGCGCAGCAGCAGCCGGGCCAGGCCGATGCGGCGCGCCTCGCCACCGGACAGGCCGAAGCCGCGCTCGCCGATCACCGTATCCAGCCCGTGCGGCAACTGCCTGGCGAAACGCATCACCTGCGCCGCCTCGGCCACCGTGCGCAGGGTCGCCTCGCTGGCGGTGGGATCGGCCAGGCGCAGGTTCTCGGCGATGCTGCCATGGAACAGGTAAGGCCGCTGTCCGGCGTAACCGGCCTGCAGCCCGGGACGCAGCAGAACGCTGCCTTCGCGCGGCGGCAGCCAGCCGGCCAGGGCCTCCAGCAGCGTGCTCTTGCCGCTGCCGCTGGGGCCGACCAGCGCCAGCCGCTGGTTGTCTTCCAGCTGGAACGAAATATCGCGCAGCACATCGTGCGTGGCACCGAGCGGGCGCAGGGCAAGTCCATGCGCCTGCAGCGGCGCGACGTGCGCGTGCGCCGATACCGGCTCGGCAGGTAGGGCGGCCATGCGCGATCCCACCGCCGCAGCGGGGCCCGGCAGCACGCCCAGCAGGCGCTCGATCTCGGCGGCCGCGGCCAGTGCGTTGGCGCGGTCGTGGTAGTGCGCGGCCAGTCGACGCAGGGGGGCATAGAACTCCGGCGCCAGCAGCAGGCAGAACAGGCCGGCACCGAGGCCCGGTACCTGCGCGTGCAGCGACATCAGGCCCAGATAACTCAGCCCAAGGTACAGCGCGACCATCGCCACGCTGACCGAAGCGAAGAATTCCAGCACCGTGGACGAGAGGAAGGCGATGCGCAGGACCTTCATGCTGCGCTCGCGCACGCCCTCGGCGGCGACGGCCACGCCTTCCAGTTCGGCCTGGCCGCGTCCATACAGGCGCAGCACGCCCAGCCCCTTGATGCGGTCGGCGAAATGGCCGCTCATCCGCGCCAGTTCCCCCAGCTGCGCACGCCCGGCCGCTTCGGCGCCCCACCCCACCAGCATCATGAAGAACGGCACCAGCGGCGCGGTGACGATGAAGATCACCGCCACCACCCAGTCCACCCAGGCCACGGCGAGGGCGATGATCAACGGCACCACCACCACTTCGACACGCACCGGCTGGAAGCCGGCGTAATAACCCTCGATGGCATCGGCATGCGCCAGCATCACCTCGCCGAGCTCGCCGCTGCGCTGCTGGCGCAGCCACAACGGCCCCTTGCCAAGCAGGACCGCATAGGCACGTTCGCGCAGGCACAGGCGCGCGGCATCGGCAACATCGCCGGCCGCGGCCTGGGTGACGCTGCCGAGCAGGGTGCGCAGCAGCAGCACCGCGCCAAGCGCCGCCAGCACGCCGGCAGCATCTGCCAGCGGCCCGCGCTCGAACAGCACGTGCTGCACCAGCCACGCAATGGCGGCCGCCTGGGCGACCAGCAGCGCGCCGGAAAGCGTGGTCGCCGCAGCTGCCAGCCGTCGACGGCCGCGGGCCGCGGCACCCAGATCATCCAGCCAGCGTTGGCGGGCTTTCCGCTGCTGCGCTTCCAGCATGTGCGTATCGATGTCCTGGCTCACTGTATCCGGGGCCGGAGGGGGGAAGTGGATGTCCACGCGTTGCCGGCATTGTAGGGGCTGCCCGCGGTGCGCCTGCGACGACACGTCGCACGGCCCTCGGCCGATGACATACGATTGCGGCGTGGCTTCGTTCACACATTGATCTGGATCAAGGCTGTTTGAAGAAACCGGTCACATCATTACGTTCCATAGACCCTTCCTTCCCGCAACCCAGACGGCACTATCCCACGAGGTAGCCAGGCCATGATCGATTCGACCGTCGTAGAACTGTCGCGGCTGCAGTTCGCGCTGACCGCGATGTATCACTTCCTCTTCGTCCCCCTCACGCTCGGGCTGTCCTTCATGGTGGCCATCATGGAGAGCGTCTACGTCATGACCCGCAAGCAGGTCTGGCGGCAGATGACGCTGTTCTGGGGTGCGCTGTTCGGCATCAACTTCGCGATCGGCGTGGCCACCGGCCTGGTGATGGAGTTCCAGTTCGGCATGAACTGGTCCTACTACAGCCACTATGTCGGCGATATCTTCGGTGCGCCGCTGGCGATCGAAGGGCTGATGGCGTTCTTCCTCGAAGCGACTTTCATCGGCCTGTTCTTCTTCGGCTGGAAGCGTCTTTCGCCGGTCAAGCACCTCACGGTGACCTGGCTGATGGCACTGGGTACCAATCTTTCGGCGGTGTGGATCCTGATCGCCAACGGCTGGATGCAGTACCCGGTGGGCGCGGTGTTCAATCCGGAAACCATGCGCATGGAGGTGGTGGATTTCGCCGCCGTGCTGCTGAATCCGGTCGCCCAGGCCAAGTTCGTGCACACCGTCAGCGCCGGGTACGTGACCGGTGCGGTGTTCGTGATGTCCATCAGCGCCCTGTACCTGCTGCGCAACACGCACCGCGACATGGCCCGGCGCTCGTTCGCGGTGGCCGCGGCCTTCGGCCTGCTGTCCTCGCTGTCGGTGGTGGTGCTGGGCGATGAAAGCGGCTATGCCGCCAGCGAACACCAGAAGATGAAACTGGCCGCGATCGAGGCGATGTGGGAAACCGAGCGCGCGCCGGCCGACTTCACCGCCTTCGGCATTCCCAACCAGGCCACGCACCAGAACGATTACGCGATCAGGATCCCGTACCTGATGGGCCTGATCGCCACCCGTTCGACCAGCCAGCCGATCCCCGGCATCCTCGAGCTGGTGGAGCGCGCGGAGCATCGCGTGCGCGGTGGCCAGCTCGCCTACGGCGCCCTGCAGCGCGTGCGCGCCGACAAGGACGACCTGGAAGCGCGCGAGATGTTCGACCGCCACTGGCAGGACCTGGGCCATGGCCTGCTGCTGAAGCGCTACCGCGACGACATCCTCAACGCCACGCCGGAGGAAATCGCCCAGGCCGCGTTCGATACCGTGCCACGCGTGGCGCCGCTGTTCTGGACCTTCCGGATCATGGCCGCGCTCGGTTTCTACCTGATCGCGTTCTTCGCGCTGGCGTTCTACTTCTCCTGCCGGCACAGCTTCCAGGACAAGCGCTGGTTCCTGAAGCTGGCGCTGTGGACGCTGCCGGCCCCCTGGATCGCCATCGAGTGCGGCTGGTTCGTCGCCGAGTACGGCCGCCAGCCGTGGGCGGTCGACGGCGTGCTGCCCACTTTCTATGCGGCGTCCGGGCTGGCGCTGCACCAGATCCTGACCACCCTGGCCGTGTTCACCGGCCTGTACACCGTGCTGCTGGTCATTGAGGTGAAACTGATGCTGAAGGCGATCCGCAAGGGCCCGGAGGAGATCCTGCCATCGCTGCAGCCCTCCGCCGCAGCCGTCATCCACCCTGCCACCCCGGCCCCCGGCCGCGCCTGAGACAGGAGAATACAGATGGAATTCCTCGTACTCGACTACACCACGCTGCGCGTGATCTGGTGGCTGCTGCTCGGCATCCTGCTGGTCGGCTGGGCGGTGATGGACGGCTTCGACCTGGGCGTCGGCACCCTGCTGCCGTTCGTGGCCCGCAACGACGACGAGCGCCGGCTGGTGATCAACACCATCGGCCCGGTATGGGAAGGCAACCAGGTCTGGCTGGTGCTGGGCGGCGGTGCGATCTTCGCCGCCTGGCCGCCGCTGTACGCGGTCAGCTTCTCCGGCTTCTACCTGGCCATCTTCGCCCTGCTGTTCGGGCTGATCCTGCGCCCGGTGGGCTTCAAGTACCGCAGCAAGATGCCCGGCAAGCGCTGGCGTGACAACTGGGACCGCGCCTTGTTCGTCGGCGGCCTGCTGCCGGCGCTGATCGCCGGCGTGGCGGTCGGCAACGTGCTGCTCGGCGTGCCGTACCACTTCGACGACAGCATGCGCATCTTCTACACCGGCTCGTTCTTCGGCCTGCTCACGCCGTTCGCCCTGCTGGCCGGCCTGCTCAGCGTGGCGATGCTGGTGGCCCATGGCGCGGCGATGCTGGTACTGAAGACCGACGGCCCGGTGGCCGAGCGCTCGGCCCGCTACGGCAGCGGTGCCGCGCTGGTCAGTTTCCTGTTGTTCGCGCTGGCCGGCGCCTGGGTGGCGTTCGGCCTGCCGGGGTACCAGATCACCTCGCAGGTGGTCACCGACGGGCCGACCAATCCGCTGCTGAAGACCGCGGAAATCGGCAGCGCCGCGGGCGGCTGGCTGCGCAACTACAGCAGCATGCCGGCCACCCTGCTGGCACCAATCGTCGGCCTGCTCGGCGCGCTCGCCAGCGCCGTGCTGCTGCGCGCGCGCCGCGGCGGGCTGGCCTTCATCGCCTCCGGAGCGTCCATCGCCGGCATCATCCTCACCGTGGGCTTCGCGATCTTCCCGTTCCTGCTGCCGTCCTCCAGCCAGCCGGGTGCGAGCCTGACGGTATGGGACGGTTCGTCCAGCCACCTTACGCTGGGCATCATGCTGGTGGCCACGGTCATCTTCCTGCCGATCATCCTTGCGTACACCACGTGGGTATACCGGGTGATGAAGGGCAAGACGACCGCCGAAGACATGGGCGACAACCCCAACGCGTACTGACCGGGTACCGGCCAACGGCCGGCACCTCCTGACCGCAGATGATGTGCCGGCCGCCGGCCGGCACCCGACAAGGAGCACACCATGTGGTATTTCGCCTGGATCCTCGGCACCGGCCTGGCCTCGGTCGTGGCCATCCTCAACGGCATGTGGTTCGAAGCCCGCGAGTCCGGCCGCATCGACGGCGACGACGGCCGTTGAGGCAAGAAAACAGTTGCCGCCCTATCCTTCACACGGTATCTTAGGCGGCTCCTTCGGGGTGTAGCTCAGTCTGGTAGAGCGCTACGTTCGGGACGTAGAGGTCGCAGGTTCGAATCCTGTCTCCCCGACCACTTCGGTGGTCGCATTGAAGCCTGGCGAACATCCGTTCCCCAGGCTTTTCCGCAGATGGCCGTGGTGACGCGGCAACGAAGGTGAAGAACGGTCCTGCTTGCCACCGACTGGCAGGATCGATACAATAGGCGGCTCCTTTCGGGGTGTAGCTCAGTCTGGTAGAGCGCTACGTTCGGGACGTAGAGGTCGCAGGTTCGAATCCTGTCTCCCCGACCATTCGATGGTCACGATCAAGCCTGGAAGACGTCACTGTCCTCCGGGTTTTTTTGTTTTCCAGGCCATCCGGCCCCGGCATCTGGCGGCGGCCTGCGGTGGCATCTCATGCCCTGGAAGGCCATGCCCCGGCCGGAATGGCGACGTACAATGACACCTCCCCCACCCGCTGCGCCGGCCCTGCCCGGCGCCGCTGCTGCATGCCGGTGCTCATGGCGTGCACCTCCGCCAGGATTCCGCATGACTGCTTCTTCCCCTGCTTCGCCACCGCTGCTGCATGGTCGCGTGCTGGCATTTGCCGCCATCCTGCTCGCCGCCCTCAACCTGCGCACCGCCGTCACCTCGGTGACGCCGCTGCTGGACGTGCTGGGCCAGGTGTTCGGTTTCGGTTCGACCATGACCGGCGTGCTGGGCATGCTGCCGACTGCGGCGTTCGCGCTGTTCGGTGTCGCCACCCCGATGCTGGCACGGCGCATCGGCCTGGAACGCACCGCGCTGCTGGCCATGACGCTGGCTGCGGCGGGTTTGCTGCTGCGCTCCAGCGCGTTCGGCGTGGGCAGCCTGCTGCTCGGCTCCGTTGTCGCGCTGGCCGGCATGGGCATCGGCAACGTGGTCGTGCCGCCGCTGGTGAAGCGCTACTTCGCGAACAAGGTGGGCACCATCAGCACGCTGTACATCAGCGTCCTGCAACTGGGCACCATGCTGCCGGCGCTGCTCGCCGTGCCGGTCGCCAACGCCGCGGGCTGGCGGATATCGCTGGGCATCTGGGCACTGCTGGCGGTGGCCGCGGCGTTGCCGTGGCTGATGATGGTCCGGCGCGCGCCGCGGCACGAGGCGGCCGCCATGGGGACGGACCCGACGCTGCAGCCGCATGGGCAGGTGTGGCGGACATCGCTCGGCTGGGGCATGACGCTGATGTTCGGCATGACCTCGCTGATGACCTATTCCATGTTCACCTGGCTGCCGCGCATCGTGGTCGAAGCGGGTGCGTCCCCGGCCTTCGGCGGGGTGATGGTGGCGATGTTCTCCGCGCTGGGACTGCTGCCTTCGCTGCTGATGCCTTCGCTGGCAGCGCGGATGGTCAATCCTTTTCCGCTGGTGCTGGTCGGTTTCGGAGCGTTCGTGGTGTCCTTCGCCGGGCTGTGGCTGGCGCCGATGAGCGCGCCGCTGCTGTGGGCCTGCCTGCTGGGCATCGGCCCCTCGACCTTCCCGCTCGCGCTTACGCTGATCAACCTGCGTACCCGCACGCCGACCGGCTCGGCGGCACTGTCGGGCTTCATGCAGGGCGTCGGTTACAGCTTCGCGGGCCTGGGGCCGTTGCTGGTGGGCTGGCTGCATGAGCTGAGCGGCAACTGGACGCTGCCGTTCGCGTTCCTGTTCCTGTGCGCGGTGGTGACGCTGGTGGCGGCGTGGTTCGCCTGCAAGCCGCGCAAGCTGGAAGACCTCTGGCACGCATCCCGCACCCGGTAGCGCCGATCCATGATCGGCTGCATCACGGCCTGGCCGCGCTTCTCGCGGGGCCGGGCGCTACGCCGGTTCAGTCGCGGACCTGGCCTTCGCCACGCACCACGAAGCGTTCGATGGTCAATGCGTCCAGGCCCATCGGGCCGTAGGCATGCAGGCGGGTGGTGGAAATGCCGATCTCGCTGCCAAGGCCCAGCTGTCCGCCGTCGGAAAACCGCGACGACGCGTTGACCATCACCACCGCGGAGTGCAGCGCGCGTACGAAGCGCTCGGCGTTGCCAGCGTCGCGCGTGGCGATGACTTCGGTGTGGTCGGAGCCATGGCGGCGGATGTGGGCGATCGCCGCATCGAGATCATCGACCACTTTCACCGCCAGCACCAGGTCCAGGAACTCGGCGGCGTAATCGTCCTCGGTCGCCTCGACGCTGCCCGGCAGCAGGGACCGGGCGCGCGCGTCGGCACGCAGCTCGACTCCATGCCCGGCCAGCGCCTGCGCTGCGCGTGGCAGGAAACCGGCGGCGATGTCCGCGTGTACGAGCAGCGTTTCCAGCGCATTGCAGGCCGCAGGACGGCTGCATTTTCCGTCCACCAGCAGGCGCACGGCGGTCTCGACATCGGCATCGGCGTCGACGAACAGGTGGCACACGCCCTTGTAATGCTTGATCACCGGCACCCGCGCATGTTCGGCGACGAAGCGGATCAGGCCTTCGCCACCGCGCGGGATGGCCAGGTCGATGAGCTCATGCAGCTGCAGCAGTTCCAGCATCGCTTCGCGACGCAGGTCGGTGAGCACCGTGACCGCCGCTTCGGGCACGCCATGCGCGCGCAATGCATCGCCCAGCGCGGCAGCGATCGCGGTGTTGGACTGGATCGCTTCGGAGCCGCCGCGCAGGATCACCGCGTTGCCGGCCTTCAGGCACAACGCGGCCGCCTCGGCGGTGACGTTCGGGCGCGCTTCGTAGATCATCGCGATCACCCCCAGCGGCACGCGCACCTTCTGCACGCGCAGGCCATTGGGACGCACATCGTCGCGGGTCACTACGCCGACCGGATCAGGCAATGCCGCCACCTCGCGCAGCGCTTCGGCCATGCCAAGCAACCGCGCCGGGTCGAGCGCGAGGCGATCCAGCATGGCGCTACCGATGCCCTTCTCCCGCGCCGCGGCGAGGTCGCGCGCGTTGGCCGCCAGGATCGTCCCCGCGTTGTCCTGCAGCGCCTGCGCCATCGCGTCCAGAAGCGCCTGCTTCCGCGCGCCGTCGAGCGCCGCCACCACCGCCGCGGCGGCGCGGCAGGCACGTGCCTGCTGTTCGATCATGCCCATGCGGGGATCTCCTCGTTCATACCAGCACCAGGTCATCGCGGTGCACGACGTTGCCACCGTAGTTGTAGCCGAGCAGCCCCTGGATGTCGCGCGAATGGCGGCCGGCGATGCGGCGCACGTCGCTGGCTGCGTACTGGGTGATGCCGCGCGCGACGCTGGCCTCGCCGTCGCCCGCCAGGGTGCGGATCTCGACCATGTCGCCACGGCGGAACTCCCCTTCGGCGCCGATGACGCCGCCGGGAAGCAGCGAGGCGCCGCCTTCGCGCATCGCACGTACCGCGCCGGCATCGACACGGATCACGCCGGGTTCGAGCGGTGCGTGGCGCAGCCAGTACTTGCGGGCCGCCTCGCGGCTCTGCCGGGCGTGCAACCGCGTGCCATGCAGGCGGCCGTGCGCGAGAGCACGCACGACATCGCTGTTGCGACCATTGAACAGCACGGTCCCGATCCCCAGCCGGCCCGCCTTCGCGGCGGCTTCCAGCTTGGTGCGCATGCCACCAGTGCCCGCGCTGCTGCCGCTGCCACCGGCCATCGCCAGCACCTCGGCGCTGAGCTCGACGACCTCGGCGATCGGCCGCGCATCGGGATCGTGGCGCGGATCGGCGCTGTACAGGCCATCGATGTCGGTGGCGATGAACAGCACGTCGGCGTCCACCAGCGCGGCGACCGTGGCGGCGAGGTTGTCGTTGTCGCCGAGCTTGAGTTCATCCACCGACACGGTGTCGTTCTCGTTGACCACCGGCAACGTGCCCAGCCGCAGCAGCTCGTTGAGCGTAGCGCGCGCGTTGAGGTAACGGCGGCGGTTGCGCAGGTCGTCATGGGTCAGCAGCACCTGCGCCACCGGACGTTCGAAGAAGCGCTGCCACAGGCCGATCAACTGCGCCTGGCCGAGGGCGGCCAGCGCCTGCCGCGCCGCCATCGCCGAACCCGAGGGATCGGCGCGGGGCAGGATCGCGCGGCCGGCAGCGACCGCGCCGGAAGACACGATCACCACCTCGCGCCCGGCCAGCAGGTTGGCCGAGACGAACTGGGCCAGGCCCAGCGCGTGTCGCGGGGAGAGGCCGCCGCCATCAGCGGCGAGCAGGCTGCTGCCCACCTTGAGTACCGCACGCCGCCACGGCGGCAACGCTTGTTCGGGGAACGGCGATGCGGTGGTGGCGGCAGGTATGCTCATCGTGGCCTCAGCGGTGGTCGGCCAACCGCGTCCAGCGTGCGCGCAGTGCATCCAGGCGCAGGTCGGCGGCGGCACCGGGGGAAACCCGCGCCGCCAGGCTGCCTTCGGGCGTGCGCCCCTGCCCGGCCGTATCCGCACTGGCCGCCGCGGCCTTGTAGGCATCGCGGAATGGTACGCCGGCCACTGCCGCTTCCACGGCTACGTCGGTGGCATACATGCCCGAATCGATCGCGGCCAGCAGCTTGTCCTGGCGCCATTCCAGGTTCGCGAGCAGGTCCGGCAGCAGCTCCAGCGCGGCCAGGCCGCGGCCGAAGCCATGGAAGATCGCGCCCTTGGAGGCCTGCAGGTCGCGGTGGTAGCCCGACGGCAGCGACAGCAGCTGCTCGATCTCGGTACGTGCCGCGGCCACGCTGGCATGCGTGGCTCGCATCAGTTCGATCACGTCCGGGTTGCGCTTGTTGGGCATGATCGAGCTGCCGGTGGTGTACTGCGCCGGCAGCGCGACGAAGCCGAACTCACCGCTGGTGAACAGCGACAGGTCCCAGGCGATCCGGCGCAGGTCCAAGGTGGCGCCACCGAGCGCTTCCAGCGCGGCCAGTTCGAACTTGCCGCGCGAGAGCTGGGCGTAGATCGGCGAGATCTGCATGCGCGCAAAACCCAGCGCTTCGGTGGTGTGCTCGCGGTCCAGCGCCAGGTTGACGCCGTAGCCGGCGGCGGTGCCCAGCGGATTGGCGTCGACCAGGCCGTAGGTGTCGTGGGCACGGATCGCGTTGTCGATGAAGGCTTCGGCCCAGCCGGCCCACCACATGCCCGCCGAGGACACCACGGCGCGCTGGATATGGGTGTAGCCCGGCAGCGGCAGGTCCTTTTCCGCATCGGCACGGTCGAGCGCGACCCCGGCGATCTCCCTGCTCAGCTCGGCCACGCGCAGCAGCCGGTCCTTCAGCCACAGCCGGGTGGCGACCAGGATCTGGTCGTTGCGGCTGCGACCGGTGTGGATCTTGCGGCCGGCATCGCCCAGGCGCTCGGTCAGGCGCGCCTCGATCGCCGAGTGGCAATCCTCGAAACGCGCGTCGAGCACGAACGCGCCGCTGCGGAAATCCTCGGCCAGCAGGTCCAGTTCACGCTGCAGGCCGGCACGCTCGTCGCTGCCGAGGATGCCGATGTTCTCCAGGCCCTGCGCATGCGCCTTGCTGGCGGCGATGTCATGCAGGAAGAACTCACGGTCGAGGATCACGTCGTCGCCGGCGAGGAAGGTCTGGATGCGCGCATCCACCGCCACGCCGGGTTTCTGCCACAAGAGGTCTGCCATGTTCTGCTCCGTCGGCGGCCGAGGCCGCCTGTGCAATGGATTTCAGTGCGGGATCGCGGTGAGTTCGGGAAGGCCCAGGGCCAGGTTGAGGTTCTGCAGGGCCTGGGTGGCCGCGCCCTTGAGCAGGTTGTCCAGGGTCGCCACCACCACCACCCGCTTCCCGCCGGGGGCCAGCGTGAAGCCGCCGACCTGCACGCCGTGGCGGCCGGCGATGCGGCTGACCCAGGGTGCCTCATCCACCACCTCGACCAGCGGTTCATCGGCGTAGGCGGCGTTGAAGCGCGCCACGATCCGTTCGCGCGCCTGCACCTGGTTGAGCCACAGATTGACGGTCATGGTGATGCCGCGGAAGTGCGGTGCCACGTGCGGCATGAACTCCACCGGCACGCGCAGGTGCGCGGACACCTCGCGCTCGTGCACGTGGTCGGTGAGCGCATACGGCATCAGGTTGCCGGCCAGCAGCTCGACGTTGTTCTTGTCCGAAGGGGTGGTGCCGGCGCCGGAGTAGCCGGACACGCCGAAGCACTGCGGCGGGCCGGCCAGCAGGTCGAGCAGCGGATGGATCGCCAGCTGCATCGCGGTGGCGTAGCAGCCCGGGTTGCTGATGTGCCTTTCGCCATTGTAGTTGCCGCGGGTCAGCTCCGGCAGGCCGTAATACCAGTGGCCGTTGAAGCGATGGTCCGCCGACAGGTCGACGATGACGGTATCCGCTTTCACCGCGCTGATCGCTGCCACGAACGGCGCCGAAAGGCCGTTGGGCAGCGCGAGGATCACCGCGTCCACGCCCTTGGCGGCGACCGCTTCGGCATCCAGGTTCTCGTAACGCAGATCGCCCTGCACCTCCGGATGATGGTCGGCCAGCGGCTGTCCATCGCGCTCGCGCGAGGAGACGAACGCCAGCTGCAGGCGCGGGTGCGCGGCAACCAGCGCGATCAGTTCGGCACCGGTATGTCCGCGGGCGCCGACCAGGCCGACGCTGAAGGTCCTTTCGTTCATGGGTGGCTGTCCAGGCGGAACTGCAGGTGGCGTTTCACCCCGGCCCACTCCGCGTCGATGATGGAGAAGATGACGGTATCGCGCGGCGTGCCGTCGGCGTGCCGCTTGTGGTTGCGCAGCACGCCATCCTGCTTCGCGCCAAGGCGGGCGATGGCGGTGCGCGAAGCGTGGTTGAACCAGCTGGTTTCCAGCACCACGCTGATGCAGCCCAGGGTTTCGAAGGCATGCTGCAGCAGCAACAGCTTGGTTTCGGTGTTGACGCCGCTGCGCTGCACGCGCGGGGCGTACCAGGTGTATCCGATGCTGAGCCGGGGCACGCCTGCATCGATGTCGTAGAAGCGGGTGCTGCCGACCACCTCGCCGTCGGCGTCGAGGACCGCGAATGGCAATGCGTTGCCTTCCTGCCGCGCCAGCAGCGCGGCCTGCACGTAGGCATCCACGTCCTGCGGCGGGGGCACCTGGGTGTACCAGAGCTGGTCCAGGCCGCTGCCCCGCACCGCCGCGCGCAGGCCATCGGCATGCGCGGCCCGCAGCGGTTCCAGCGTGGCATGCCGGCCGCGCAGGGTGGGAACGTGGAACCCGGCGTCGGTACGGTCCATGATTCAGTCCTGCAGGCTCGGCGCACGGGCGGCGCAGTGGTCGACATAAGCCTTGATCCGGTCGAAGCCATCGCTTCCATACCAGAACACCTTCCAGCCGCCCTGCTTGTAGCAGCCGTCGGATTCGGCGTAGTAGAAGTGGTTGATCGGGTTGCCATTGCGCGAGCGCCAGAACAGCTGCGGGGTTTCCTCCAGCATCACGTTCCATACCGCGCGGCCCAGGCCTTCACCCTGCGCATCGTCGAGCACCGCGAATTTGTCCAGGTACACGCCTTCGGCTTCGTCGGTGAGGATCACCGCGGTGCGGTAGTTCTCGCTGACGTAGGCGCGCAGCAGGCTGGTCTTCTCGAAGTAGTCCGGCACCAGGGTGCGGCCGAAACTGGACTCCACCAGTCCCTTCAGCCGTGGCAGGTCCAGTTCGCTCCAGCGGGTGGCGCGCAGCACCTTCTCGCCGCGACGCACCAGCGTGCCCGAACCCTTGTGGGTGAACAGCTCCTTGGCCAGGTCCGCCGGCCGGGTGATCGACACCGAGGACTCCAGCGGCAGCCGGTCCAGCAGGTCCTTGATCTGTTCGATCTTGACCTTCATTCCACCGTGGATCCACGGCTGCGCGATCAGGTGGTCGTACTCGGTGGACAGGTTGATCGAATCGATGACCTTGCCTTCCTCATCGAGCAGGCCGCCGGTCCCGGTCAGGAAGATGATCTTGTACGGCTGCAGCTCCTGCACAAGCTCGTTGGCGGCGAAATCGGCGTTGACGTTGAGGATCTGGCCGCTGCGGGTTTCGCCCAGGCTGGTGATGACCGGGATCGAGCCGGCACGCAGGCTGGCTTCGATCGGCGCCAGGTTGACCTTCTTCACTTCGCCGACGAGGCCGTAGGTGGCCTGATCGAGATACTCGGCCTCGAACACGCCACCGGTGATCGAGGTGGCGCGCGCACCATTCTGCTGCAGGGCTTCGACCAGCCGCAGGTTGGACTGCTGGAAGACCTGGCGCACGATCGCCAACGCTTCCGGCGAGGTCACGCGCAGGCCGTTGACCGTCTGCTTGTCGATGCCGGCCGCGGACAGTTCCGCGTCCAGCTGCGGTCCTGCGCCATGCAGCACGATCGGGGTCAGGCCCACTTCCTGCAGGAACGACAGCGAGGAAGTCAGCGCTTCCAGGTCATCGCGCAGCACTGCCCCGCCGACCTTGACCACGGCGAAGCGCTTGGCGTCGAGCTGCGAAAAACGCTTCAGGTACTGGCTGATCTCCTTCGCGCTGGCCATGCTGGACAGCAGGCGCACGATGGTCTGGCGGGTCTGGCGGTGGGGCTGGAGGGCAGGAGACATTTCGGTTTCATCACGGGCGGCGGTCGCCGCGTTGCAGGTCCGCCGTGCCGGGCACGGCGGCGTTGTCGGACAGGTCAGGCGCCGGCGCCGATGATGCGGTGCACGGCGTCGGTATAACGTTGCAGCTGCTCCAGCGTCACGAACTCATCGGCAGTGTGGGCCTGGGCGATGTCGCCCGGACCGAATACCAGAGTGGTGTAGCCGGCGGCGGAGAACAGCGAGGCCTCGGTCCAGAAGTCCACCGCGTTGCCGATCGGCAGGTCCAGCGCATCGGCGACGTCGCGTGCGAGCAGGCGACGGTTCTCGGCATCGGCGATGTCACCGGCCGGCAGGCTCGGGCCACGGAAGGTTTCGGTGAACAGCGCGGCCTCCGGCTCGGCGAAGCCGGCGAAGGTGGCCAGCAGCGCGTCGATGTCCATCGACGGCAGCGGGCGGAACCCGAAGCGGACCTCGGCGGCCGGCGCGATCATGTTGGCCTTGATGCCACCTTCGACGCGGCCGATGTTGAATCGCAGCCCGGTCAGGCCGCCGAAGCGTGCCGAGGACAACGATTCGACATGGTCCAGCGCGCGGTTGCCCCAGCGCATGGCCTGGTGCAGCGCACTGGCCGACGCGTCCTGCCTGCCCGAGGCATGCCCGGCGCGGCCGGCGAACTGCATCAGCACCGAACTGATGCCACGGTGCGCCAGCACCGCCTCGCTCATGGTCGGCTCGGCCACCAGCACCGCTTCATAGGGCAGGCCACGCGCCAGGAACGCGGCGATGCAGCGCGGATCGTTGGCTTCCTCGTCGCTGGAGAACAGGAACGCGGCATCGCCGTCGCTGGCATTGGCCGCCGCCACCAGCGCCGCCGCCGCGCCCTTGATATCGCACACGCCAAGGCCGACCACGCGATCGTCCAGCCGGCGCATCGCATGCGGATCGGCGCTCCAGTGCGGCGAATCCGGCACCGTGTCCAGGTGCACGTTGAACAGGTACTTCGGGTTGCCGCGCACCGCATGCAGGCTGACCGCACCGTCACCATGATCGATCACCTCGACCTGGAAGCCGGGCAGGTTTTCCCGCAGGTAATCGAAGATGCCGCCGGTGGTGATCGCACGCGGCGGGTTGCGGGTGTCGAAGGACACCAAGGCCTGCAGGTGGTTGAGCGTCTGTTCCAACATGAATCAAGTGTCCTGGAAGACCACCTGTAACCTCTCTGGAGAAGAGCCCCCTTCGTGTTGAAGGGGGCGCGCCAACGGCGCGGGGTTGAGGTGGAATGCGCGGGCAAACCGCCTGCGGTTTGCTCAAGGGGGCGCGCCAGCGGCGCGGGGTTGAGGGGGAATGCGTGGGCTCTACACCCAGGTCAACCGCGATTGACCTGCGCGTAGAGCGTCGAGCTCATGCCGAACAGCTTGATGAAACCCTCGGCTTCCTCCACGCCCCAGTCGGCCGACTGCGCGTAGGTCGCACCCTTGGCGTTGAGCAGGTGCGGCGACTTCACCGCCACCGCGTCCACGCGGCCCCCCCGGGTTTCCAGCACCACTTCACCACTGACCCTGGCCTGCGAGGACTTCAGGAACGCCTCGATATCGGTCTTCAGCGGGTCGTGGTAGAAGCCTTCGTACACCAGCTCCACCCACTTGCGCGCCACGTCCGGCTTGAAGCGGTTCTGCTGCTTGGTCAGCACCGCATCTTCCAGCGCGCGGTGGGCCGCCAGCAGCGATACCAGGCCCGGCGCCTCGAACACGATGCGGCCCTTCAGGCCGATCACGGTGTCGCCGGTGTAGACGCCGCGACCGACGCCATACGGGGCGAACAGCGTGTTGAGCCTGGCCAGGATCTGCTCACCCGGCAGCGCCTTGCCATCCAGCTCGACCGCCTCGCCTTCAACGAACTTCAGGGTCACCGTCAACGCTTCGGACGGCCATTCGCTGCGCGGCGCGCACCAGCCACGCGCACCCTCGCCCGGGGTTTCCCAGCGGTCGATCTCGCCGCCGGACATGGTCACGCCGAGCAGGTTCTCGTTGATGGTGTAGGCCTGCTGCCTGGCGCGCACGCCGAAGCCGCGTTCTTCCAGGTACTTCTGCTCGTAGGCGCGGGTCTGGGTGTGTTCCTTCTGGATCTCGCGGATCGGCGCGATGATCTGGTAGTCGCCCAGTGCCTTCACTGCCAGGTCGAAGCGGACCTGGTCGTTGCCCATGCCGGTGCAGCCGTGGGCGATGATGCGGGTGCCCAGCTCGGCGGCGCGCTTGAGCGCGGCATCGACGATCAGGTAACGGTCGGACACCAGCAGCGGATACTGGCCCTGGTAACCTTCGCCGGCCCACACGAACGGCTTGACGAAGCCATTCCAGATGGCCGGGCCGCCATCGACGGTCTGGTGGCTGGCCACGCCCAGTTCGGCGGCACGCTTCTCGATGAAATCGCGCTCTTCGTCGTCCACGCCGCCGGTGTCGGCGAACACGGTATGCACGTTGTAGCCGCGCTCCTGCAGGTACGGCACGCAGAAGCTGGTATCGAGGCCGCCGGAGAAGGCGAGGACGACGTCTTTGTTGCTCATGGGGTCAGGTCCAGTTGGGTGGCGTTGCGCCGGGCCATGCCCGGCGGAAATAGGAAGAAAACCGAAGCCGGCTCCATGGCCGGCCGTGCTCAGCGGCCCGCCAGCGCGGCCATGATCGCCTTCTGCACATGCAGCCGGTTGCCGGCCTCGTTGATGGCGATGCACTGCGGCGAGTCCATCACCGCGTCGGTGGCCTTTACATTCCGGCGCAGCGGCAGGCAGTGGCTGAAGACGCCATTGTTGGTCAACGCCATCTTCCGCTCGTCGACGATGAAGTGCTTGTACTGGTCGCGGATCGGCTTCTCCGGTTCCCAGTTGCCGAAGAACGGCAGTGCGCCCCAGCTCTTGGCATACACCACGTCGGCGCCGGCGTAGGCGCTTTCGATATCGTGGCTGACCTTCAGCGAACCGCCGCTCTCGGCGACATTCTGCTCGGCCCAGCCCATGTAGCGCTCGTCGAGGATGTAATCGGCGGTCGGGCACAGCAGGGTCACGTCCATGCCCATGCGGGTGGCGATGGTCAGCGCCGAGTTGGCCACCGCGGTGTTCAGCGGCCTGGGGTGGTAGGTCCAGGTCAGCACGTACTTCTTCCCGCGCAGGTCCGGAGTACCGAAATGCTCCTGCAGCGCCATCACATGCGCGAGTTCCTGGCACGGATGGGTGATGGTCTCCATGTTGATCACCGGCACCGGCGAATACTTCGCGAAGCTCTTCAGCACGGTGTCCTCGCGGTCCACCGCCCAGTCCACGAACTTCGGGAATGCACGCACCGCGATCAGGTCGCAGTAGCTCCCCAGCACCCTGGCCACTTCAGCGATGTGCTCCTCGGTGTCACCGTCCATCACCGTGCCGAGGTTGAATTCGATCGGCCACGCGTCCTTGCCCGGCTGCAGCACCACCGCATGCGCGCCCAGCTGGAACGCACCGAGCTCGAAGCTGGTGCGGGTGCGCATGGACGGATTGAAGAACACCAGCGCGATCGACTTGCCCTTGAGCTGGTCGCCGAGCTTGTTGCGCTTGAACAGCGCGGCCTGGGTCAGCAGCGCGTCGAGTTCGCTGCGGCTCCAGTCCTGGGTGTTCAGGAAGTGCTTGGGAGACATCATCGTTCCTTGCGTGGGCGGCGCCGGCAGCCAGGGGCATTCGGTGCACGGTGGAGGGGAAGATCGAGGTTTTCAGGTCGCGGAAACGAAAAAACCCAGCCGGGGGGCTGGGTTTTTTCCGAACAGACAGCACGAAGCTCCGGTCACCCAGCGAATATGTGGGATTCCGGTCGGCGCGCACGCGACGTCATGCCGGTGGCCTGGCGGGCGGCGCTGGTGTCGTGCTGGAAGTCGGTGGCGTTCATTTCCGCCCATGGTGGCATGGGCGATGGTGCGGTGCAAGAGGCACGCTCAGGGATTGCCGGTCGCACCCTGCTCCGCCCCGACCCAGGGCGTGATCGAGACGCGGATCTTCAGCCGGTTTCCCGGGTCTTCCGGCAACCGCGAACGGTACTTGGTGCCCTTGTAGACATAATCCACGTCGTAGGCGATCGGGCGACGGAACTCGCGCCCGACCGGCACGATGCGGCAGTCCCGGGTCAGCATCGGGGCGTTGCTGGCCGGCGCCTCCGCCGCCGCCACCGGCATGCCGTCGGCATCATGGTCGCCGGGCTTGAAGATCGAACGCACCGAGTCCCAGAAGCGCCCGAAGCGTCCTTTCTCCTCCACCGGCTCTTCGCCGGTGACGTTCACCGGGGCCAGCGTGCGGGTGGTGACCGGTTCGCAGTGTTCTTCGGTACGGGTGGCGCGCAGGGTCTGGAAGACCGGCTCGACGTTGAGCACCTGGGCGTAATCGAACTTCAGGTTCTCCACGATCACCACCCGGTTGCGCGGCTCGCCCTCGTTGGACTGGGCCATCGCGGGCGCGGCCAGCAGCCAGGCCAGCGCGGTCGTCAGGGGGGTTCTCATCGGCAACGGGTTCCAGGGCACGGCGATAGTGTAGGCAGCGCGGACGCCAAAGGCCTGAACCTTACCCGTCCGCCGCGTGTCCGGCCAGCCCACCGCCCCCCTGGCAGGTCCCGCGGTACTCGGCGGCGCCCTGCGGCGCTAGAATCAACCGCTTGTCCCCGAACGCCCCCGCCATGACCCTGCGCCTGCACAACACCCTGACGCGCCAGCTCGAAACGTTCGTCCCGCTCGATCCGGCCTGTCCGACCCTGTATGTGTGCGGACCGACGGTCTACAACTACGTGCACATCGGCAACGCACGCGGCCCGGTGGTGTTCGGCGTGCTGGCCGCGCTGCTGCGGCGGCGCTTCGGCAGCCTGCGCTACGCGCGCAACATCACCGACGTGGACGACAAGATCAACACCGCCGCGCGCGAGCAGGGGGTGCCGATCAGCGCGATCACCGAGCGCTTCGCCGCCGCCTACCGCGACGACATGGCCGCGCTCGGCGTGGCCGCGCCGGACATCGAACCTGAGGTGACCGCGCACATGCCACAGATCATCGCGATGATCGAGCAGCTGGTGGAAAGCGGCCATGCCTACGCCGCCGAAGGCCATGTGCTGTTCGCGGTGGCGACCTTCGAGGGCTACGGCCGGCTGTCGCGCCGCGATCCGGAGGAAATGCTCGCCGGCGCCCGCGTCGAGGTCGCGCCGTACAAGCGCGATCCGGGCGACTTCGTGCTGTGGAAGCCCTCCGGTGACGACCTGCCCGGCTGGCCATCGCCATGGGGCCGTGGCCGGCCCGGCTGGCACATCGAATGCTCGGCGATGGCGGCCGCGCACCTGGGCGACACCATCGACATCCACGCCGGCGGCGTGGACCTGCAGTTCCCGCACCATGAGAACGAGATCGCGCAGAGCGAGTGCGCGCATGGCGGTGCGGTGTTCGCCCGTTACTGGCTGCACAACGGCATGCTCAACTTCGGCGGCGCCAAGATGAGCAAGTCGCTGGGCAACATCGAGCGCGTGCACGACCTGGTCCGCCAGCACCCACCGGAGGCGCTGCGGCTTGCCCTGCTGTCGGCGCATTACCGGCAGCCGCTGGACTGGTCCGATGCGGTGATCGAGCAGGCCGGGCGCACGCTTGACCGCCTGTACGGCACGCTGCGCGACCTTGCCGGCGTGAGCGCGGACGCGGTGATCCCCGCTGCTGTCGAGGAAGCGCTGGACGACGATCTCAACACCCCGCTTGCACTGGCCGAACTGGCGCGCATCGCCGGCGAGGCACGCAGGGCCGGCGACACCACGACCCGGGCGCGGCTGAAAAGCGAACTGCTGGGTGCTGGCCTTGCGCTCGGGCTGCTGCAGCAGGATCCCGCCGAGTGGTTCGGCACCACCGCAGGCGACAGCGACGACGATGCGCGCATCCAGGCGCTGATCGACGAACGCAGCGCGGCCAAGAAGGCCCGCGATTTCGCCCGTGCCGACGCGCTGCGCGACCAGCTCGCCGCCGAGGGCATCGTGCTGGAAGACACCGCGCAGGGCGTGCGCTGGGCGAGGAAGCGTTCCTAGCCGACCACGCGTCGGCTCCACCGGCCGACGGCACATCATGACCAGAAGAGTGAAATGACCAACTCCCCTTTCCCGCTCGAACCCACCGCCGCCGAAGCGCAGGCGGCCATCGCCGATGAGTTCTCGTTCTTCGGCGACTGGTCCGAGCGCTACCAGTACCTGATCGACCTGGGCCGCAAGCTGCCCGCCTTCCCGGAACCGTGGAAGACCGAGGAACACCGCCTGCTGGGTTGCCAGTCGATGGTGTGGATCGTTCCGGAAGGCAACGCGGACAACCTGCGCTTCCATGCCATCAGCGATTCGGCGATCGTCTCCGGCCTGATCTTCCTCGCCCTGCGCGTGTACTCCGGCCGCAGCGCCGACGAGATCCTCGCCACCGAGCCGACCTACATCCAGGACATCGGCCTGTCCCGCCATCTCTCGCCGACCCGCAGCAATGGCGTGGCGGCGATGCTCGCCTTCATCCGCGAAACCGCACAGGCCCAGCTGCAGCCGGGCCGCGGGTGAGCGCCGCCGTTCCCAGCGACGAGAGCGTGCGCGCCCTGCTCGGTCGTCCCGGTTTCGGCAAGCTGCTGGCTTACCGCATCTTCGCGATGCTGTCCTACCAGGTGGTGGCTGTCACCGTCGGCTGGCACATCTACGAGGTCACCCGCAATCCCTTCTCGCTGGGCCTGGTTGGCCTGGCCGAAGTGCTGCCCTTCTTCTGCGTGGCCCCGTTCGCCGGTTACCTGGTGGACCACCTGCCGCGGCGGCGGCTGGGCATGGCGGCCTGCACCGGCCTGGTCGCGACGGCGCTGGTGTTGTGTGCGGTCGCGCTGGACCTGCTGCCGTTCCATGGCGTGTGGCCGATCTACGCCGCGATCGCGCTGACCGGCATGGTCCGCGCGTTCCTGTCGCCGATCTACAACGCACTGTTCGCGCGCGTGCTCGAGCGCGGCCAGTTCGCGCGCGGCGCCGGCGTCGGCAGCGTGTTCTTCCAGGCCGGCATGGTGATCGGGCCGGCACTCGGTGGCGTCCTGGTCGGCTGGGGCGGCAAGGGCATGGCCTACGCGGCGGCCACCGCATTCGCGCTGGTCGCGATGGCGTGCCTGGCCACCCTGAAAGTCAGCGAACCGGTACACGAAGGCCCGGCCGCACCGATCTTCCGCAGCATCGCCGAGGGCGCGCGGTTCGTGGTCGGCAACCGCATCATGGTCGGTGCGATGGCGCTGGACATGTTTTCAGTGCTGCTGGGCGGCGTGGTGGCGATGCTGCCGGCGTTCCTGCAGGAGATCCTGCACCATGGTCCGGAAGGACTCGGCGTGCTGCGCGCGGCGCCGGCCCTGGGTTCGATCGCGGTCGGGCTGTGGCTGGCGCGGCATCCGCTGCACAAGCATGCCGGACGCGTGCTGCTGTCCGCGGTGGCTGGCTTCGGGCTGTGCGTGATCGGCTTCGGCCTGTCGGAACACTTCTGGCTTTCGGCGCTGATCCTGCTGTTCTATGGCGCCTTCGACGGGGTGTCGGTGGTAGTGCGCTCGACCATCCTGCAGCTGGCGACGCCGGAAGAAATGCGTGGCCGGGTCTCGTCGATCAACGGCATTTTCATCAGCTCCTCCAACGAGCTCGGCGCGTTCTACGCCGGCACCATGGCCAGGCTGCTCGGCCTGGTGCCAGCGGTGGTGCTGGGTGGCTTCGCGGTGCTCAGCGTAGCCGGCATCACGGCATGGAAGAATCCAACGCTGCGCCGGTTGAACCTGCGCGACCTGACCTGAGCTGACCGGCGCGCTGGCGGCAGAGCCGACCGAGGGTCGGCTGACGGGGCTTCGCGGCAATCCTGGAAACCAAGGTGACGACCAACGGTCGTCGCCCACTGGGCACCGTGTCGTCACCCACCGGGACGTGGTGACATCACCCACCGGGCGTTGTGGCCTCGCCCCCAGCAAAAGACTTCAGCCACCGCAGCCCTGCAGCTTGAGCTTCTGCCCCTGGCGCACGCTGTACGCCGGCGCCTTCACTCCGTTCGCGCGTGCAAGGGCCGGCAGGTCGCACTGGAACTTCGCCGCGATCCTGCCCAGCGTCTCGCCCTTGGCCACGGTATGCGTACGCACCGGCCTGGCCCGTGCCGCGGCCGGCCGCGGTGCCGCTACCGGCGCGCTGGGCGTGGTCGCCACCACGCTGGCTTCGGCAGCGGCCACCGGTACCACACCGCCGACCGCGACGTTGCCGGTGAAGCTGGCCGCGCTCGGCCGCACGATCGCCGCGTTGAGGTCGGCGGTGATCAGCGTGCGCGCCAGGTCCGCGCGCGGGCCGCTGATGCAGCTGCGCGCGTACAGGCCGGCAATGCGGGTCGTGGCATTGATCAGCGTGCCCGCCGGGATCCAGCCATCCGCTTCGTATCGCGGGTTGAGGTTGCGCAGCGTGCGCATGTAGCCATCGCGCGTACCGTGGCTGCCCAGGCAGATGGTCAACTCGTAGATCGTGGTCGACTTCGCCAGCCGCAGCGTGGCCGGCTGCGCGTTGATCTTCGGGAACTCCACGCCGTACTGCTGCGGGTGCAGGAAGATCCACGCCGCGGCGATCACCATCGGCACATAGTCCTTGGTTTCGGCCGGGAACTGGTTGTACACGCTGTCCACCCAGAAGCCCTGCCCGCCGCTCTGCTTGAACACGCGACCGGCGCGGCCTTCGCCACCGTTGTAACCGGCCAGCGACAGCTCCACGTTGTTGTTGAGCTGGCGCAGGCGCTCGTTGAGATAGGTGGCGCTGGCCTCGGCGGCACTGCGTGCGTCGAAGCGGGTATCGAAGCCGGTACCATCCGGTCCCAGCCCGAAACGGCGGCCGGTGGCCGGCATGAACTGCATCAGCCCGGCAGCACCCGCACGCGAGGATGCGTGCACGCGGCCGTTGGATTCCTTGGCCATGATCCCGAACAACAGGGCTTCGGGCAGGCCACGCTTCTCCCACTCCGGCCACATCACCGCGCGCAGGTTCTGGTAATTCTCGTAGCTGGTCAGCAGCGCCGGACGCATGTCGGTGAGCCAGCGACGGATACCCGCCTGGATGGCCGGGTTGTACTCCACCATGCTGTCGAAGGCATGCCGCTTGTCGTTGAGCAGCGCGGCCGCGCGCGCGGCTTCGGGGACATCCGCGGTCAGCGGGCCGATATGGTCCGGATCGGCCTGCAGTGGATCGCCAGTTTCGTCGGCCACCGCGTCCTCGCCCTGTGCATCGGCATCGCGCTTGAGCAGGCGCTTGTAGGCCGCCAGCAGCGTGCTCGGCTGGCAACCCTTCTGGCCTACGCACTCGCTGAGCACGTCCTCCATGTCCTCCAGCGCGGCATCGGCCTCGCCCGCGCCCCTGGGGTCGGCGTTGGCCACCTGCACCAGCGCGTCGGTATACCGCTTTTCCGCTGCGTCCATGCGCTGCTGCAGGGCTTCGACCTTCGCCCGGTCGCGGTTGGAGACGCGCTGCGCATGGGCATCGGGAACGGCGACGAGCAGGCTGGCCACGGCCAGGACGGGCAAGCCGCGAGCAAGCAGGACAGGAACGGGCATTATTGGCACTGTGTGCGAAACAGGCAGGCAGAGTAGCGGTGCCGCCAAGGTCCGGGCAACCCGGCCGCCGTCCCCGCTGCGCTGGCCGTTAACATTGCGCGTATTCATTACAGAGGGCTGACCATGGATCCGATTCTGCTCGGCAAGGGCACCACCGACGATATCCCGGTCACTCTGCTCCCGGAACTGGGCAACCGCCATGGCCTGGTGGCCGGCGCGACCGGCACCGGCAAGACGGTGACGCTGATGACGCTTGCCGAAGGATTCTCGCGGATCGGTGTCCCGGTGTTCCTGGCCGACGTCAAGGGCGATGTATCCGGCCTGGCCGTGCCCGGCACCGCCACCGACGCGCTGCTGCAGCGCGCTGCGCAGATCGGCGTGGCCGACTACGCGCCGTCGGCCAGCCCGGTCATTTTCTGGGACCTGTACGGCAAGCTCGGGCACCCGGTGCGCACCACCGTGAGCGAGATGGGCCCGACCCTGCTTTCGCGCATCCTGGAACTCAACGACACCCAGTCCGGCGTGCTGGACATCGTGTTCAAGCTGGCCGACGACCGCGGCCTGCTGCTGCTCGACCTGGACGACCTGCGCGCCCTGCTCGGCCTGGTCGCCGAAGAACGCAAGGACATCTCCACCGGATATGGCCTGGTCAGCGCGCAGTCGGTGGCGGCGATCCAGCGCGCGCTGCTGCGCCTGTCGCAGGACGGCGGCGAAGCCTTCTTCGGCGAGCCCGCGCTGGAGCTGGCCGACCTGATGCGCGTCAACCACGATGGGCGCGGGGTGATCGGCATCCTGGCGGCCAACCAGCTGGTGCTCAAGCCCAGGCTGTATTCCACCTTCCTGCTGTGGCTGCTGTCGGAACTGTTCGAGACGCTGCCCGAAATCGGCGACATGGAAAAACCCGGACTGGTGTTCATCTTCGACGAGGCGCACCTGTTGTTCAACGATGCGCCGACCGCGCTGGTGCAGCGTATCGAGCAGGTGGTGCGGCTGATCCGTTCAAAGGGCGTGGGCGTGTATTTCTGCTCGCAGTTCCCGGACGACGTGCCGGCCAACATCCTCGGCCAGCTCGGCAACCGCGTGCAGCACGCGCTGCGCGCCTTTACCCCGCGCGACCAGAAGGCGGTGAAGACCGCTGCCGAGACCTTCGCGCCGAACCCCGGGCTGGACGTGGTGCGCACGCTGTCGCAGCTGGGAACCGGCGAGGCGCTGGTATCCACCCTGCAGGGCAAGGGCGTGCCGATGCCGGTGCAGCAGACGATGATCGTCCCGCCGCGCTGCCGGATGGGACCGGCCACCGATGCCGAACGTGCGCAGGTCCGTGCGGGCAGTCCGGTAGGCCATCGTTACGACACCGCGATCAACCGCGAGTCGGCCGCCGAACTGCTGGCGCAGCGCGCGCGGCAAGCGGTCGAGCACGCCGATGCACCCAGGGCGCGAAGCCGGCAGCAGGACGAAACCCAGGACGGAGGCTTCGGGCAGTCGGTCAAGGACGCCATCTTCGGCACGCGACGGCGCCAGGGCATGCTCGAGACCATGGCCAAGCAGACTACGCGCACCATCGGCACCCGGCTCGGCAACCAGATCGTGCGCGGCATCCTGGGAGGCATCTTCGGCGGCAAGCGCTAGGGCCGACCGCCGACCGCCGACCGCCGACCGCCGACCGCCGACCGCGTAAGCTAGCGGCATTCATTCGTGGCAGAGAGCCGTAGATGTCGCGTTGGCGTCCCCCCGCAGAAAAAAGCACCGCCCTGATCACCTCCAGCGGCCATGCCCGGCTGAAAGCCGAGCTCGACGAGCTGTGGCGCGTGCGCCGTCCGGAGGTGGTCAAGGCACTGGCCGCGGCCGCCGCCGAAGGCGACCGTTCCGAGAATGCCGAGTACACCTACCGCAAGAAGCAGCTGGGCGAGATCGACCGCCGCGTGCGTTACCTGAGCAAGCGGCTGGAAGCGCTGCGCGTGGTCGATGGCGAACCCAGCGATCCGCAGGCGGTGTTCTTCGGCGCGTGGATCGAACTGGAGAACGTGGACAGCGGCGAGCTCAGCCGCTACCGCATCGTCGGCCCGGACGAGACCGATGCCGGCGCGGGCTGGATCAGCATCGATTCGCCGCTGGCGCGTGCGTTGCTGAAGAAGCGCGTGGACGACGAGTTCGAGGTCGAGCTGCCCGGCGGCCGCCACACCTTCGCGGTGCTGGCCGTGACATACACCGGTTAGAGCCGGCGCAACCCGACAGCCCGCCGTTACGCGGCAATCGGTCGCGGGTAGACACGTCCATCGCGCAGCGGCCGGAAATAATCGGCCTGTGCATGGAACGCCGGCGCCCGTGCAGGGTGCCAGCCGGGGATGCCGGCCAACGGCAAGGGACGCAGCTGCAGCGGATCGGTGAGCGCCCTGCTCTCGGCAATCGCCCGCGCCGCCGCTTCGATGCAGGTCGCATCATCAGCGCCCTGCACCACCAGGCACTTGCCGACCAGCAGGCGACCCGGCAGCAGTGCCTGTTCCATCAGCGCGTGCCCGAACACCGCGGTGATGGCGATGGCCTCCTGGCGCCAGTGCGCCGGATCGAACAGCGCCTCCCAATCGTGCGCATCCCACGCAGCGAGCACGGCTGCATCCTGCACACGCACGACCACGCCGGTTTCATCGAACTGGGTCAGCGCCGCCTGCGCGCGATCCCTCCGGCCCGGCCCCATCAACTCGATATGCCGGCACTGGCGCGCGTTGAGCGAGCGCTTGAGCTGCGGATAACACGCCCATGCCAGGGCATTGAACAGGTCATGCCAGTTGCAGGCGCGGGTAGCGATGCGACCCTGCGCGATACGCTGTTCGTAATGCAGGCCGTCCGCCAGCAACGCCGCATCCTGCTCGACCAGCTGCTTGCCAGGCAACGCCAGCCGCGCATCGAGCTGCGCGATGCTGGGCCACCCGGACGCGTCCAGCAGGTCGCGGAAAGATGCCAGGCCCCGGAACAACGGATGGTCGAAACAGGCCATATCCACCGCCGAACGGGGCGGTGGCACGAAACGTCGCCGGCCACCCCCATCGCGGGCGCGGGCCGTCTCCGGGATCACAGCACCTTGAGGTCGAAGGGACGGCGCATCGGTTCCGGCTGCAGGGCGTCGCCGAACAGGTCATGCTCGTCGCTCTCGGTGATCTCGACATCGACGAAATCGCCGACCCGCAGCGTTACCTCGTCCGCGTTCTGGATATGGACCAGGCCATCGATCTCCGGCGCATCGGCCTTCGAGCGCGCCACCGCGATGTCGCCCTCGATGGCATCGACCAGGCACTGCTGCACGCTGCCGATCTTCGCCTCCAGCCGGGCCGCCGAAATGCGGGCCTGCTTGTCCATGAAGCGCGCCAGGCGCTCCTGCTTCACTTCTTCCGGCACCGGATCCGGCAAGGCGTTGGCGGTGGCGCCTTCGACCGGCGAGTACGCGAACGCGCCGACGCGGTCCAGCTGCGCTTCATCCAGGAATGCCAGCAGCTCCTCGAACTCGGCCTCGGTTTCGCCCGGAAAGCCGACGATGAAGGTCGAACGCACGGTGATGTCGGGCGCGATGCGGCGCCAGTTCTGTACGCGCTCCAGCGTCTTCTCGACGGCGCCGGGACGCTTCATCAGTCGCAGGATCCGCGGGCTGGCGTGCTGGAACGGGATGTCCAGGTACGGCAGGATGCGGTTTTCCGCCATCAGCGGCACCATCTCGTCCACGTGCGGATACGGGTAGACATAGTGCATGCGCACCCACGCATCCAGCTCGGACAGGCCTTCACACAGCGACTTCATGCGTGTCTGGTACGCCTTGTCGCGCCACATGCGTTCGGCGTACTTCACGTCCACGCCATAGGCCGAGGTGTCCTGCGATACCACCAGCAGTTCGCGCACGCCGCCGCGCACCAGCCGCTCGGCTTCGCGCAGCACTTCATCCACCGGCCGCGAAACCAGCTTGCCACGCATCGAGGGAATGATGCAGAAGCTGCAATGGTGGTTGCAGCCTTCGGAAATCTTCAGGTACGCATAATGGCGCGGGGTCAGCTTCACACCGTAATCCGGGGTGAGGTCCACGAACGGATCGTGGCGTGGCGGAATGGCCGCGTGCACCGCTTCCATCACGCTCAGGTAGTCCTGCGGACCCGAAACCGCCAGCACATTCGGGTAGGCCTCGCGGATCTGTTCCGGGCGCTTGCCGAGGCACCCGGTGACGATGACCTTGCCGTTCGCGTTCATCGCCTCGCCAATGGCATCCAGCGATTCGGCGACCGCCGAGTCGATGAAGCCACAGGTATTGACGACCACCACATCGGCGGCGTCGTAGGTGGGGACGATGTCGTAGCCCTCCACCCGCAGCTGGGTGAGGATGCGTTCGGAGTCGACGAGGGCCTTCGGGCAGCCGAGGCTGACGAAGCCGACTTTGGGGTTCAGCTGGGACATGTTCGTGCTCTGGGGGCCTGGGCCGGGCATGGCCTGGGGGCCTGGATCGGAGAAGTATACCGGGCATCCCGCATCGACCATGAATCGCCGGCCATCGCGCGCTGACAGGGCGCTAACCGGCGCGCGGAGGATAATGGCTCCCTACTTGCAACCAAGAGGTTCGCGGACATGGCTGAGTGGATCACGCTGGATACCCATTACGGCAAGGCACGCGCATGGGAGGTCCTGCCGGAAGGCACGCCGCGCGCCGGGCTGGTGATCGTGCAGGAGATTTTCGGCGTCAACCCGCACATGCGCTCGGTGGCCGAGCGGTTTGCCGCTGAAGGCTATGCCGTGCTGGCGCCGTCGTTCTTCGACCTGCTCGATGACGGCACCGACGCGCCCCCACGCGAACTGGGGTACGACGACCAGGGCATGCAGAGCGGACTGGCGGCGGTGAAGGAACTGGGCATGGAAAAACCGCTCGCGCTGGTGCGCGCCGCCGCCACCCACCTGGCGTCGCGTGGAAAGGTCGGCACGGTCGGTTACTGCTGGGGTGGCACGGTCGCCCTGCTGGCCGCACTCCGATTGGGGCTGCCCTCGGTGAGCTACTACGGCGCGCGCAACGTACAGTTCCTGGACGAGACGCCCAAGGCGCCGGTCATGTTCCATTTTGGCGCACAGGACAAGAGCATTCCGCCGGAAGACGTCGCCAGGCACCGTGAAAAGCTGCCGAACATGGAGACCTTCGTGTACCCGGCCAACCATGCCTTCAACCGCGACGTCGGACCTGCGTATGATCCGGACAGCGCCGCACTGGCGCTGCAACGCACCCTGGAATTCTTCAAGGAGCATCTTGGATGAGCGATTTTGAACTGGATTCGCGCCTGGCCACCGACAGTGTGCTGGTCGCCGAAGGACCGTTGTCCCAGATCCGGCTGATGAACGATGAGCGCTATCCGTGGCTGGTGCTGGTGCCCCGGCTGCCCGGCGTCATCGAGTGGATCGACCTTGATGGCGCGCAGCAGGACAAGCTGCGCACCGAGCTCAACCGCGTCTCCAGGGCCCTGAAGGTCGAGGATGGGGTACAGAAGATCAACATCGGCGCGCTGGGCAACATCGTGCGCCAGCTGCACTTCCATGTCATTGGCCGCCACGAGGGCGATCCCGCGTGGCCAGCGCCGGTGTGGGGACATGGGCAGGCGCACCGGTTCGCACCGGAAGTTCTGGAACAACGTGTCCAGCACTGGAAGGACAAGCTAGGATATCCGGCCCAGTCCTGAGCGTTCGCAGACCCCGATGCGTTTCAATCTTGTCGCCGCCATCCTGCTGATCCTGGTCGGGCTGTTCATGCTCGCCACCAACCTCGGTTGGACCAATATGAACTTCACCCGCCTGCTGGCCACCTGGTGGCCGGTGGGCCTGGTGGCCCTTGGCATCGGCATGTTGTTCGGCCGCGGGAAGTAAAAGGTCACCCGGCCAACGGCCGGGTGCTGCCGAAGATCTGGATAGTCCGGCCCTGCGGGTGCCGGCCGCCAAGCGCTGGCCGGCCTGATCGCCCCGCTGTCAGGTGCGCGGCAGGGTCACGCCGGTCTGCCCCTGGTACTTGCCGCCACGATCCTTGTACGACGTCTCGCAGATGTCGTCCTGGTCGGCCTGGAAGAACAGCATCTGCGCCACGCCTTCGTTGGCGTAGATGCGCGCCGGCAACGGCGTGGTGTTGCTGAATTCCAGGGTCACGTGCCCTTCCCACTCCGGCTCCAGCGGCGTCACGTTGACGATGATGCCGCAGCGCGCGTAGGTGCTCTTGCCCAGGCACACCACCAGCGTGTCGCGGGGAATGCGGAAGAATTCCACCGTGCGCGCCAGCGCGAAGCTGTTCGGCGGGATGATGCACTCATCGCCGACCACGTCCACGAAGCTCTTCGGATCGAAGTGCTTGGGATCGACGATGGTGGAGTTGATGTTGGTGAACACCTTGAACTCGCGCGAGCAGCGCACGTCGTAGCCGTAGCTGGAGGTGCCGTAGCTGACAATGCGCTCACCGTCGGCATGCTTGACCTGCCCGGCCTCGAACGGCTCGATCATGCCGTGCTGTTCGGCCATGCGGCGGATCCAACGGTCGCTCTTGATGCTCATGCTCGGTCCTGGCTGCTTGATGGGACGGGCGGACGCCCGGGAGCATGATTCTACAGCCGGCGCCGGATGGGGCCAGCCCGGATGCCACCCGCCGCCGTTACAGGCGCCCTACGAGCCCTGCACCAGGGTCGACAGGATCGGGATCGACGCACGCGGGCGCTTGCCCAGTTCTTCCAGCAGCCGCTGTGCGGCATGCCGGTAGGCTTGCGCGGCGGTCGAATCCGGCTGCGCGGCGGTGATCGGCGTGCCGGCATCGCCCTGCTCGCGGATGTCGATCTGCAGCGGCAGCGAACCCAGCAGCGGTACGCCGTACTGTGCAGCCATCGTCGCGCCGCCGCCCGCCCCGAACAGGTGCTCGACGTGGCCACAGTTGCTGCAGGTGTGCACGGCCATGTTCTCCACGATGCCCAGCACCGGCACGTCCACCTTCTCGAACATCTTCAGCGCCTTCCTGGCATCCAGCGTGGCGATGTCCTGCGGCGTGGTGACGATCACCGCACCGGCCAGCGGAATCTTCTGGGTCAGGGTCAGCTGGATGTCGCCCGTGCCCGGCGGCAGGTCGATCAGCAGCACATCCAGGTCGTCCCACAGCGTGTCGTTGAACAGCTGGGTCATCGCCGAGGTGGCCATCGGGCCACGCCAGATCATCGGCGTCTCGTCCTCGATCAGGTAACCGATCGACATCGTGTCCACGCCAAATGCGCGCGGGGGTTCGATGCTCTTGTTGTCAGGGCTTTCCGGTCGACCGGACAGGCCCAGCATCGCCGGCACGGAGGGCCCGTAGATATCCGCGTCCAGCACGCCGACGCGTGCACCGAGCTGCTGCAGCGCCACCGCCAGGTTCACCGAGGTCGTGCTCTTGCCCACCCCGCCCTTGCCGGAGCCGACCGCCACCACGTTGCGGATCCGCGCGTGTGGCGACAGGCCCTTCTGCACCTGGCTGGCGTGTGGGCGGCGTTGCGGACTGTTCACTGCGGTGCTCCGGGGGGACGGTTTCAGCCCGTCATCATACAAGGTGGCCGCAGCGCCATCCGACAGCGCTGGCTGTCGTTTGCCGCGTTGCCGTGCAACAAAATTTGTCTCGGCCCAAGTCCCATGACACAAAAAATAAATAATTTTTGTTCTGCTAAGCCGCTGTTTGTTAATAACATTTGATCAAAAGTGGACGTAAATGTCTCACTTATGGTGGAAATTTCGTTCGCATTCCGTTAACAACATGTTAGCGTCGGACTGGACATACACATGTCTGAACCCAAACACAACATCCAAGCCCTATTCATGACAGGGCTGCTCCAGGGAACCCATATGACGACCAAGTCTCGCACCGCACCTGCGCGGAACCTGTTGACCCATGCCCTGCTGGCCGGCCTGCTGGCCGCCGGCGCCGCGCCGGCCTTCGCGCAGGAAGCGGGTACCGATACAACGAACCTGGACAGGATCAGCGTGACCGGCTCGCGCATCGCGCGTACCGGCTTCGTCACTCCGTCACCGGTCACCGCGATCACCGCCGAGGAGATCCGCGCCACCGGCGCGACCAACATCGGCGACCTGATGACGCGCCTGCCGGCGCTGACCCCCACCTACACCCTGGGCAACTCCACCCGCTTCATCGGCACCGCCGGCGTCGGCCTGATGGACCTGCGCGGCATGGGTACCTCGCGCACCCTGGTGCTGGTCAACGGCCGCCGCCACGTCGGCGCCACCTCCGGCTCCACCTCGGTGGACGTCAACACCATTCCGGTCGAATGGATCGAGCGCGTCGAAGTGATCACCGGTGGCGCATCGGCGGTCTACGGCGCCGACGCCGTGGCCGGTGTGGTCAACTTCATCATGAAGAAGTCGTTCGACGGCGCGGAACTGCGCGGCCAGACGGGCATCGCCGATGAAGGCGGCTTCAACCGCTCGTTCGTCAGCTTCTCGACCGGCACCGATTTCGCCAACGGGCGCGGCAACGCCGCGATCGCGCTGGAGTACAGCAAGCAGGATCGCTTCGTCCGCACCGACCGCGCCATCGGCACCGAATACCTGGTTTCCGTTCCGAATCCCGCCTACGACCCCACCCGTCCGCCGAGCGAAAGCAATCCGCAGACGGTCCTGAGCGGCCCAGGCGGCAACCATTCGATCTCCTACGGCGGCACGTTCACGCTGGGCGAATTCGACTTCCGCGACCCGGCGACCTGGGGCAACCGCTACCAGTTCAACCCGGATGGCTCGTTCCGCAGGCAGCGTTACGACGGCATCGTGGTCAGCAACACCTCGTGCACCAACTGCGACTTCGCCGACCTCAACGCGGTGGCCGACCTGCAGCCCGGGTTCGACCGCAAGAGCGTCAACACGGTGGTCAACTTCGACCTGAGCGACAACCATCGCCTGTACTTCGAAGGCAAGTACACCGAGACCGAATCTGACTTCCTCGGCCAGCCCTCGTTCGACTCGACGATCCGCGTGCAGCGTGACAATGCCTTCGTCAGCCCCGAACTGCGCGCGCTGATGATCGCCAATGGCGCCACTTCGCTGACGCTGAACCGCTTCAACGTCGATGCCGGCCAGCGCGGCGAACACGTCGAGCGCAATACCCAGCGCTTCGTGTTCGGCATCGAAGGCAACCTGAGCGAGAACTGGACCTACGATGCCTATGGCAACTGGGGCCAGACCGAGGTCAAGCGCTGGAACCTCAACAACCGCATCAACGAGCGTTGGCAGGCCGGCCTGGACGCTGTCATCGACCCGGCCACCGGCAACGTCGCCTGCCGCACCACGCTGGATCCGAACGCGGTGAACCCGCATACCGGCCGCGTCTACTCCGAGTTCGGACGCCAGGGCTGCGTGCCGTTCAGCGTGCTGGGCAATGGCAACATCAGCGAGGAAGCGCAGAACTGGATGAACGTCAATTCGTTCAACTTCTCGCGCATCCAGCAGACGGTATTCAGCGCGTCGGTCGCCAACGGCTCGCTGTTCAGCCTGCCCGCGGGCGACGTCGGCGTCGCCGGCGGCGTGGAATACCGCGAGGAGAAGAGCCGTGAGATGACCGATCCGCTGGCCGCGCAGGGCCTGACCTTCCTCAACGCCATCCCGAACCGGATGGGCGAATACAACGTCAAGGAAGCGTTCGTCGAAACCTCCATCCCGCTGCTGGCCGACATCCCGGGCATCTATTCGCTGACCATGGATGCCGCCGGTCGTTACTCCGACTACAGCAGCATCGGCGAGACCACCACCTGGAAGGTCGGCCTGGACTGGACCGTGATCCCGTCGCTGCGCGTGCGCGGCACGTTGTCGCAGGCGGTGCGCGCGCCCAGCATCGGCGAACTGTACAACCCGCAGAGCGAAAACTTCGCTGCCATCTCCGACCCGTGCAACTACCTGATAACCAACACCAACCGTCCCTCCACCGCGAAGGACCCCGCGCTGCGCGAGGCCAACTGCGCCGCGCTGGGCGTGCCGGTGGGCTGGATCGACACCTACAGCGCGAACCGTCCGGGCGTCAGCGGTGGCAACCCGGACCTGAAGCCGGAGCGCGCGCGCAGCTTCACCTACGGTTTCGTCTGGCAGCCTGACTTCCTGCCGGGCTTCGGCATGTCGGTGGACTACTGGAACATCAACCTGGAAGACGCCATCGGCGCGGTCAACGGCCAGACCAACGCAACCCGTTGCGTGGATTCGCCGTCGGGTATCGGCAATACCTTCTGCGGTGCGATCACCCGCGCTCCGGCAGGCGGCTTCACCGATGCCCAGGGCCGTTTCTTCCCCGAGCATTCGATCGTCCGCTGGACCGCGCTCAACGAAAACCTGGCACGCTCCCGCCGTATCGGCGTGGACGTGGAAATGGACTACCGCTGGAACATCGCCGATGGCAACGCCGTCGTCCGTTTCGTCGGAAGCCGCCTGATCCAGTCGCGCGAGTGGACCTTCCAGGATTTCCCGGAGGAGTACAACGAGTACGTCACCTACGTGACCGATCCGCGCTGGCGCGCCAGCCTGCAGAGCAAGTATTCGCTGGGCCAGTGGCGCACCTCGTGGGACATGACCTACGTCGATGGCAACCTGCGCGTGACCCCGTCGAGCTACAACAGCAACCCGGGTTCGGCGAGCCCGATCCGCAACGGTTCGTACACGTACCACAACTTCCAGCTGGGCTACACGTTCCCGGGTGACAGGATCGACGTGTACCTGGGCATCGACAACGCCTTCGACAAGGACCCGCCGCGCAATTACTTCGGCGCCGACATCGGGCATTCGATGTACGACAACATCGGCCGCTACTTCTACATGGGCGCGTCGTACAAGTTCTGACCCGCGCAGACACGGATGTCGGCACCGACGGGCCCGGTTCATACCGGGCCCGTCGTCGTTTTGCCGACCCTGCCCGCCGGGACGCGCTTGCGTGCCGGCATGACCTTCGACACCCTTGCAGCCGGGCCCGGAGGCGTATCGTCCGGACCACGGCCCTCTGGGGCCCTTCCCAGACATCACGCGGCCTGGAGGCCAGAACTAGTGACCCGTACTCCCAAGATCGTCCTGCTGACCCTGGCCGTTTCGGCCGCGCTGGTCGGCTGCGGCAAGAATGACACCCCGGCCACGGAAGGCTCCACGTCCTCCGCGGCCACCACTTACACGCTGGATCAGTCCCGGCTGCCGGCCTACAACGCCTTCCAGGCCAGCGACCTGGACAGCAACCTCGATGCCTGCACGGCGTTTGGCGATTACGTCAACGGAAAGTGGCTGGCGGCCAATGACATTCCGTCCGACCGCACCAGCTGGGGCGCCTTCACCATCCTCGACGAGCGCTCGGTCGCCGTGCAGCACCAGCTCGCCGAGCAGGTCGCCAAGGTCGAAGCGCCGGATCACATCGAGAAAATCGTCGGTGACCTGTGGGCCACCGGCATGGACGAGGCAAAGATCAACGCGCAGGGCATCGAGCCGCTGAAGGCCGATCTTGCCGCGATCGACGCGCTGGCCGACAAGGACGCGATCGCCGCCTACCTGCGCGACAGCGCGGCCAAGGGCGAGAACGTGCTGTTCGGTTTCGGCGCCGAAGCCGATTTCAAGAACTCGGCGATGAACATGGCCTACGCCAGCCAGGGCGGCCTGGGCCTGCCGGACAAGACCTTCTATACCGATGCAGCCAAGGCCGACAAGCTGAAAGCCTACCAGGCGCATGTCGCCAAGGTACTGGAACTGGCCGGCGTGCCCGCTGCCGATGCAGCCCGCCAGGCCGAGGACGTGGTGAAGTTCGAAACCCGCCTGGCGAAGGCGTCCAAGTCCAGCGTCGAGCTGTCGCGCGATGTTTCGCTGTATTACCACCCGGTCAGCCTCGCCGAAGCCGACTCCCTGACCCCGAACTTCAGCTGGACCGAGTTCTTCAAGTCGCAGGGCGTCGCCGCACCGGAAAAGTTCTCGCTGGCCATTCCTTCCTTCCATGAGGAAGTGAGCAAGGCGCTGGGCGACACGGACCCGTCGGTATGGCGCGCCTACCTGCGCTTCCACACCGTGGACAGTGCGGCGCCGTACCTGAGCGATGCCTTCGCCGATGAAAACTACGCGTTCTACGGCAAGACCCTGAACGGCCAGAAGGAACAGAAGCCGCGCTGGAAGCGTGTGCTGGGTACCATCGAAAACGACGCCGGCGAAGCCTTCGGCCAGCTGTACGTCAAGGTTGCCTTCTCGCCGGAAGCCAAGGCGAAGATGGAAACCCTGGTGAAGAATCTGGCCGATGCCCTGAAGGAGCGTATCCAGGGGCTGTCGTGGATGAGCGATGAAACCAAGGCCAAGGCCATCGCCAAATGGGAAACCTTTACCCCGAAGATCGGCTATCCGGACAAGTGGCGCGATTGGTCGGGCCTGGAAACCGGCCGCGACAGCTACCTGGGCAACGTGCGCGCGGCGAATGCCTTCAACTACAAGTTCGACCTGTCCAAGATCGGCCAGCCGGTGGACAAGACCGAGTGGGGCATGACCCCGCAGACCGTCAACGCCTACTACAACCCGCTGCAGAACGAGATCGTGTTCCCGGCCGCGATCCTGCAGCCGCCGTTCTTCGATCCCAACGCCGACGACGCACTGAATTACGGCGGTATCGGTGCAGTCATCGGCCATGAAATGACCCACGGCTACGACGACCAGGGAGCCCGCTTCGGGCCGACCGGCAACTTCGAGGAGTGGTGGGCCGATGCGGACAAGAAGAACTTCCAGGGCCTGACCGGCAAGCTGGTCAAGCAGTTCGACGGCTACAAGGTGGACGGCCAGGCGGTGAACGGCAACCTGACCCTGGGCGAGAACATCGCCGACCTGGGGGGCCTGGCGACCGCCTACGACGCGCTGCAGAAGGCCTCGGCCGGCAAGGAAGATCCGAAGATCGACGGCTTCACCCGCGACCAGCGCTTCTTCTTCAACTGGGCCACGGTGTGGCGCACCAAGTACACCCCGGAAAACGCCAAGGTCCGCCTGGCCACCGATCCGCACGCCCCGGCGCAGTTCCGTGCCATGGGCGCGCCGTCGAACCTGCCTACGTTCGCGGCGGCGTTCCAGTGCAAGGCCGGCTCGCCGATGTCGCGTGCGGGCGATTCGCAGGTGGTGATCTGGTAATGGTGGCTGGCGCAGGGCCATTCCGCCCTGCAGCATGAAGCCAAGGCCCGGCTTGTCCGGGCCTTTTTTTGTCCGTCATCTGCGGGGATATTTGTCCGGCGACTTGGCTTCTTGCCCGAAAAACGTTACAAAAGTGTTGCACGAGGGATGGTTCATCTGATATTCATTGACTCGGGGCGGACATTCAGCCCCTGTTAATTTTAATGAAACCATTTCTCGGGGAACTCGATGAGCAAGCATTCCAAGCAGCTGCGCCGCGCTGGGCTTACGGTCGCACTGGGCCTGTGCCTGGCCGGCGTCGCCCATGCACAGTCGGTGACCGGCAGCATCTACGGTTCCGGCGAACCCGGTACCACGATCACGGTGCAGAACCTCGGCACTGGACTGACCCGTACCGTTACCGTCGACAACAGCGGTCGCTACCGCGCTTCCGAACTGCCCAACGGCAACTACAAGGTCACCGCGCAGAAGGACGGCCAGGTCGTCGGCACCCGTGATTCGGTGCAGGTGGTGATCGCCAGCAGTACCGATGTCTCCTTTGCCGGCGTCCAGGACCTGGATCGCGTCAACGTCACCGCAGCGGCGGTGCCGCGCGTGGACGTCACCCAGGTCGATACCCGCACCGTGTTCACCGCCGAAGAGATCAACAAGATCGCCGTCGGCCGCGACATCGCCAGTGTCGCCCTGCTCGCCCCGAGCGTGGTGTCCAACTCCAGCTACACCGCCAACGGCAACACCGTGCCGAGCTTCGGTGGCGCGGCGTCGTCGGAGAATGCGTACTACATCAACGGCTACCCGGTCACCAATCCGCTGACGGCGCTTGGCTTCACCACCCTGCCCTTCGATGCCCTGGCCCAGCAGCAGACGCTGACTGGCGGCTACGGTGCCGAGTTCGGACGCGCCACCGGCGGCGTGGTCAACATCGTCACCAAGCGCGGTTCCAACGAGTTCCATGCCGGCGGCTACACCTACTGGAGCCCGGAAGCGCTGCGCGCCGATCCGAAGGACGTGTACTTCGCCGACACCGGCTTTTACGGTGACGACAATCCGGATCCGACCAAGCGCACCGACGGCAAGCTGTACCAGACCCGCAAGAAGAGCCAGAGCTGGACCCAGTCCAGTGGCATCTACGCCAGCGGCCCGATCGTGCAGGACAAGCTGTTCTTCTACGCCAACGTGGAACTGACCAAGCGCGAAGGTGCCGGCGTCGCGTCCTCCACGCAGTCTGCTGTCGGCACTCCCAACGCGTGGCAGGAATATAGCTACGAATACCCGCGCTGGGCGGCAAAGATCGACTGGAACATCACCGACAACCACCTGCTTGAGTTCACCGGGGTTTCGGATGTCACCAAGTACGACAGCCAGGGTTACGCCTACGATTACGACACCGGCATGCCCGGCAGCGTCCAGAATGCGGGCACCAGCAACGAAGACAAGGCCCGTCTGTACATCGGCAAATACACCGGCTACCTGACCGACGACCTGACCGTTTCCGCGCTGTACGGCACCCAGAAGATCGACCACAGCCGCGACCCCTGGGGCTATGATCCGGCCTGCCCGCGCACCAGTTCCGCGGCCACCGCGCGCGCACCGGGCATCCCCGCCGCCAACTACAGCGGCTGCTGGACCGCTGCCTCGGTGGATGTACCGGGCGCCTACGATGAAACCAAGGGCTTCCGCTTCGACGTCGGCTACCGGCTGGGCAACCATGACCTGCGCATCGGCCTGGACAACATGGAAGCCGAGTCGTACACCGGCAGCGAGTACGGTGGTGGCTTCCTCTGGGCCTACAGCCGCACCGACAACCCGAACGTCGCCATCGATGCCTCGCACGGCGTCGGTTCGCCGGCCTCGGCCGGCGGGCTGGGTCCGCAGGGCTATTATGTCCGCCAGCAGTACTACACCCAGGTCGCCAAGGTACGGACCGAGCAGAGCGCGCAGTACATCGAGGATCGTTGGCAGGTCACCGACAACCTGCTGCTGCAGTTGGGCCTGCGCAACGAGACCTTCAAGAACTTCACCGGTTCGGATGAGGTCTACGTCAAGCAGGACAACCAGTGGGCGCCGCGCCTGGGCGCGGTGTGGGACGTCAACGGCGATTCCTCGCTGAAGCTGTTCGCCAACGCTGGCCGCTACCATCTGGCGCTGCCGAACAACGTCGCCGTGCGTGCGGCCGCCGGCTCGCTGTACACCATGGAGTATTTCACCTATACCGGCGTGGACCCCGACGGCACGCCGACCGGCCTGGTGAACGTTCCCGTGGATGCCAGCGTGGGCTACACCTGTCCGGGCAACCCGAACGCCATCTCCTCCAACCTGGAGTGCGGCGATGCGCCGGATCCGCGCACCGTGGCGGCGATCAACCTGAAGTCGCACTACCAGGATGAGTACATCATCGGCATGGAGCAGGCGCTGGGCGACACCGCGACCTGGGGCGCCAAGTTCACCTACCGCGATCTGAAGAGCGCCATCGACGATACCTGCACCCCGGCGCTGGGCGGCGGCTGCTTCATCTTCAATCCGGGCGAAGGCAACACGTTCTGGGAGGAGGAGGCCGATGGCAGCTTCGCCCAGCACCATTACTCGGCCGAGGAACTGAACCTGCCGAAGCTGAAGCGTCGTTACTATGCGCTGGACCTGTTCCTGGAAGGCTCGATCGGCGAGAAGTTCAATGGCAAGGTGCTGTATACCTTCTCGCGCAACTACGGCAACACCGAAGGCCAGCTGCACTCCGACCTGGATACCGGCACCGGTGGCCAGAGCGATGTGTCGGTCACCCAGGACTGGGACCTGCCGCAGCTGATGGTCGGTGCCAACGGCCCGCTGCCCAACCACCGCGCGCACCAGCTCAAGGCGTTCGGCGCGTACCAGATCAGCGAGGAGTGGCGCGTGGGTGGTTCGCTGCTGGTCGATTCGGGCCGTCCGCGCTCGTGCACCAGCTTCTATCCGACCGCCGACGACGGCCTGTACAACAGCGCGTCGTACCACTTCTGCGGCCTGGCAGGCAGCGGCACGGCCCCGGGTACGGACGGTTACTCCGCGCCCTCCAGCGACTACCGGTTCTCGCCGCGTGGTGCTGAAGGCGAGACGCCGTGGAACTACACGCTGAACCTGTCGCTGGCCTACACCCCGCTGTGGGCCGACAAGAAGCTGACCCTGCAGGCGGACGTGCTGAATGTGCTGGATCGCCAGACGGCGGAATTCTACTACCCGCGCTACGCCTCCGATCGTGACACGCCGGATCCGCGCTACAACCAGGTGCTGAACTACACCGCTCCGCGCCAGGTCCGTTTCTCCGCGCGTTACGATTTCTGATCGATCGCGCTGTTTCCTGAAGCACCAACAGCGGGTCCGGCCATGCGCCGGGCCCGCACCGGGCTCTCCTCCCCGCTTCGGCGGGGATTTTTTATGCGGCAGCCGCAGCGTCGCGCCGGCCCGCCGTGGAGTGCACGCCATGGCATGGAATGCGCCACCGCCCTTCACCGCGGCTTGTTACACTCGCGCGATCTTCAATCCTCGACGGATTCGCTCCTCCATGCCCAACCTTCGTCCGCTTGCCATTTCCCTGGGCGTCAGCCTGGCCATGCTGGTTCCCGTACACGATGCCGTGGCGGCCAAGAAAAAGGCCGCGCGTGCGCCGGCGGTCAGCGCGCAGTGCACCGATTTCTTCGATGCCAGCACCGCGCAGTGGTACAAGGCCAACCCGGCGCCGCAGACTGGTGCCACCACCGCGCTGGGACAGCTGGTCGAGCGCAGCCGCCAGCAGCAGCGCGAACTGCTGGAGGCGGCGATGGCCAATCCGCAGGGCAACGTGCAGAAACTGCTTGGCGACTTCTGGGCCAGCGGGCTGGACGAAGCGGCCGTGGAAGCCGATGGTTCCAATCCGATCGCTCCGCTGCTGACCCGCATCAATGCGATCAAGAAGGCCAAGGACGTGCCGGCGTCGATCGCCGCGCTGCACCAGGTCGGCATCCCGGTGGCGTTCAACTTCGGCCCCGACGTGGACCTGAAGGCGCTCGACCGTCATATCGGCTACTTCATGCAGGGCGGCATGGGCCTGCCCGATCCGGCGTTCTATACCCGTACCGACGCCGACACCGTCGCCCTGATGGGCCGCTACCGCGCCTACGTCAAGCAGATCCTGGCCCTGACCGGCACCCCGGCCGACAAGCTGGATGCCGAATCGCAGGCGGTGATCGCACTGGAGACCGAACTGGCGCGCAATGCGCAATCGCTGGCCGACCTCAACAACCCGTTCCGCAACTATGAGCCGATTTCCACCAAGGATCTCAACGGCCGCTACAGGAACCTGCAGCTGGATGCGTTCCTGAAGGCGCAGGGCGTGAAGGACGACCTGGTGTCGCTGTCCGACGAAGCGCTGTTCAAGGCGCTGGACGGCATGGTCACCCGCATCAAGCCGGACCAGTGGAAGGCCTACCTGCGCTGGCGCGTGGGCGATGCGATGGCGCCGTACCTGTCCAAGGCCTACCGCGATGCCGAGTTCGAGTTCCGCGGTCGCGTGCTGCGCGCACAGACGCTGCCGGCGCCGCGCTGGGAGCAGGTGCTGGACGCGATCAACGTCGCCGCCGGTCCGATGCTTGGCCGCGAGTACGCCGCGCGCCATCTGTCGGCCGAAGACCGTCGCCAGGCGGCCTGGATCATCGACAAGCTGCGCGAGACGCAGATCGAAGCGCTCAAGCGCAGCACCTGGCTCAGCGACGACGCCAAGGCCGAAGCGCAGGCCAAGCTGGCGGCGATGAAGATCGAGATCGGCACCCCGCTGCGCGACCTCGACTACAGCGTGCAGCCGATGGGACGTGGCAGCTTCGGCGGCAACATGCTGATCGCTTCGACCTGGCGCCACCGCGAGGAGATGAAGCGGATCGGCAAGGGCAACGCCGATCGCCGCTGGGATGTGCTTCCGCAGCAGCCGTCGCTGGCCTACGACCTGGCGCAGAACCGCCTGATCGTCACCGCCGCCGCCCTGCAGGAGCCGATCTTCAATGGCAAGGGCACCACCGCGGCCAAGTTCGGCAGCTACGGCGCACTGGTCGGCCATGAGCTGACCCGTGCGATCGATGCCAAGGGTGCGCTGATCGACGCCCGTGGCGAGCTGCGCAGCTGGTGGACGCCGGCCGACAAGAGCGCCTGGACGCTGCTCGGCAACCGCGTCGCGGCGCAGTACGGCAGCTACGATTTCCCCGGCGTGAAGGGAGCCAGGGTCAACGGCACGCTGACCTCGGAAGAAAACCTCGCCGACCTCGCCGGCCTGGAGCTGGCGTGGGAAGCGTATGCGGCGGTCGAACCCGGCGCCAAGCCGGCCGAGCAGCAGGGCTTCTTCAACGCCTGGGCGGCGGTGTGGCCGCAGCAGCTGGCGCCGAACGAAGCAGCCGCACGCGTCGGCTCCGATATCCGTGCACCGGGCAAGTGGCGCACGAATGGACCGCTGTCCAACCTGCCGGCGTTCGGTGCCAGCTTCAGCTGCAAGCCGGGCCAACCGATGCAGCGCGTCGACGCCGAGCAGATCAGGATCTGGCGCTGACGGCCCCGGCCGCTGGCCGGGCGCTTCCGCACGTGCCGGCCGCTGCCCGGCATGAATTCGTATCCGTGCAGGTACCGGTCGCCGGCCGCTACCTGCACGCCATCGCCATCCCGGACGGGTAAGCTCAGCGTGTCCTTTCCGCTGGAGTACGGCGATGAGCCACAAGAACACGATCTGTCTCTGGTACGACCATGACGCGCTCGAGGCGGCCACGTTCTACGCCAGTGTCTTTCCCGACAGCGCGGTGAACGCCGTGCACCATGCCCCAGGCGATTTTCCCGGCGGCGCGCACGGCGACGTGCTGACGGTCGAGTTCACCGTCTGCGGCATTCCCTGCGTCGGCCTCAATGGTGGCCCAGCGTTCAAGCAGACCGAAGCGTTCTCCTTCCAGATCTCCACCGAAGACCAGGCCGAGACCGACCGCCTGTGGAACGCCATCGTGGACAACGGCGGCCAGGAAAGCGATTGCGGCTGGTGCAAGGACCGCTGGGGCCTGTCCTGGCAGATCACCCCGCGCGTGCTGGTCGAAGCCGTGACCAGCCCCGACAAGGCCCTGGCCAAGCGGGCCTTCGACGCAATGATGACGATGAGGAAGATCGACATCGCCACCCTCGAAGCGGCGATCAAAAAAGGGGACGGAGGGGATTAAGTCGTTTTCAGCACGCCTGCCTGGGGCAACGGAGTGGTCGAAAACGACTTAATCCCCTCCGTCCCCTTTTTTACACGCTGCGCAGGTGGTTGCGGCGCTTGGGCGGCCTGGGTGGCCCGCGGCGGGTGAAAGGCGGTTGCCCGCGCCAGTAGCGGATCAGCAGCCAGCCGAACAGCATGCCGCCGAGATGGGCGAAATGGGCCACGCCGGGCTGCCAGCCGGTCGCGCCAAGCACCAGCTCGCCGATGCCGAACAGGATCACGAACGTGCGTGCCTTCATCGGGATCGGCGGGAACAGCAGCATCACCCGCTGGTTGGGAAACAGCATGCCGTAGGCCAGCAGCAGGCCGAATACGCCGCCGGAGGCACCCAGCACGGTGGCCGGATTGTCCATCAGGCTGCCGACCAGCAGCTGGCACAGGCCGGCGCCGGCCACGCATGCCAGGTAGTAGAGCAGGAAGCGCTTTTCGCCCCAGGTCTGCTCCAGCGGCGCGCCGAACATGAACACCGCGAACATGTTGAAGAACAGGTGGCTGAAGCTGCCATGCAGGAAACCGTAGGTGAGCAGCTGCCACGGCTGGAAGTTGCCGCCTGGCGAGAACGCGTCGAAGCTGCCCTGCAATGGTTGCAGCATGAACGGCGCAAAGGTGGCATCGCCGAACAGGAACGGCTGCTGCAGCAGGAACAGGATCGCATTGGCGATCAGCAGCGCCTTGGTGACGGTAGGCAGTCGCGGGAACATGGGGCATACCCTTTCAAACGACCTCCATCATAACGGCTTGGCCACGGCACACGGATATCGGCACAAGCCGGCCAACGGCCAACACCCGCTCCGTTATCCCAGGCCCCAGATCTCCGCATCGAGATCGCGGGCCGGCCGCCGCACGCGTCCCTTCTCCACCGCCACGCCCTCGGCGCGCAGCCGCTGGCATTGCTCGCGCCAGCCCGCCGATCCTTCCGCCATCGCGATGCGGCCATCGGCGCGCAGCACGCGGTGCCAGGGCAGGTCGGGATCGTCGTTGCCGCCGAGCACGCGTGCGGTCAGCCGCGCACGCCCCGGCAGCCCCGCACGCGCCGCCACTTCGCCGTAGCCCATCACCTGCCCCACTGGAATCGCGCGGATCACCGCCAGGATGCGTTCGCGCGCCTGCTCCGCGCTCAGCGCCGCAGGCGGGTCACCAGCAGCACGCCGCACAGCACCAGCACGGTGCCGGCGATCTGCGCCGGGCCCATCGGTTCGTCGAGCAGCCATAGACTCATCACGATCGTGGAAACCGGACCGAGCATACCGACCTGCGCCGCCAGCGACGAGCCGATGCGCTTGACCGCGAGCATGATCGCCAGCACCGGCAACAGCGTGCACGCGGTGGCATTGACCAGCGACAGCCAATGCACCGCCGCCGGCGCCTGCCACAGCAACGGCCATGGATGGGTCAGGCCGAAGTGCAGCAGCACCAGCACGCAGGCCACGCAGCTGGCCTGGGCCGTCAGCCGCACCGCACCGATCCGCGCCACCACCTGGCCACTGCCGAACAGGTACAGCGCATAGCTCAACGCACTGGCCAGCACCAGCAGGCTGCCGACCACGATCTGCCCGCCTTCGCGCTGCAGGTCATGGCCGAACGCAACCAGCACGCCGGCATAGCTGAGCGCCAGCGCCGCCAGTTGCCAGCGTCCGGGCCGCTGCCGCGCCAGCACCACGTTGATCAGCAGCACCAGGGTGGGATTGAGGTACAGGATCAGGCGTTCCAGGGTCACGCTGATGTACTGCAGGCCCTGGAAATCCAGCCAGCTGGACAGGTAATAGCCGGTGAAACCCAGCCAGGCGACGCGCGCACGGTCGCTCCAGGAAAGCGGCGCGACGTTCCGCGACGACCACCATGCCAGCAGCAGGAACAGCGGGAAGGCCATCGCCATGCGCAACGCCAGCAGCGTGGTCGGATCGACCCCATGGCGCAGCCCGAGCTTGACGATGATCGCCTTGCCGGACGCAGCGATCGCGCCGACCGCGGCCAGTCCGACGCCACCCAGCGCGATGCGGGTGGAGGAAGTGGCAGGCGGGGACGAAGACATGGACATGCAGCCACGCATTGTCGCATGGACGTCGTGGCGCCCGCGGCCGGATCACTGCATCAGCACGATTTCCTCGGCCGAGGTCGGATGGATCGCCACGGTGGCATCGAACTGCGCCTTGGTCGCGCCCATTTTCACCGCCACCGCGAAGCCCTGCAGGATCTCGTCGGCCGCTTCGCCGAGCAGGTGCACGCCGACCACGCGTTGTTCCGGCCCCGCGCAGACCAGCTTGAACAGGCTGCGCTGGGTACCGTCGGACAAGGCCTGCAGCATCGGCCGGAAGTTGCTGCGGTAGACGCGCACATCATCGTGGCATTCGCGCGCTTCCTCTTCGCCCATGCCGACCATGCCCAGCGGCGGGTGCGAGAACACCACGGTGGGAACGGTCGCATAGTCCATCTTCGCGTCGGGCCGGTCACCGAACAGCCGATCCATCAGGTGCCGTGCGGCGGCGATCGCCACCGGGGTCAGGCCGACCTTGCCGCCGATATCGCCCACGGCGTGCACGCTCGGTACCGCGGTGGCCTGCCATTCGTCGGTGACCACCTCACCGCGCTCGCCGATCTCGATCCCGGCTTCCTCCAGTCCCATGTCGGCCGAGTTGCCGCGGCGCCCGATCGCGAAGAACACGCTGTCGAACACGCTGTCCAGCGGCCCATCGTGGCCCAGCACGCGCACGCGTCCGCCATCCTCATCGCGCTGCAGCTCGCGCAGGCGGTAATCGAAATGCAGGCGTACGCCCTGGTGATGCAGGTTGTCGGCCAGCTGCTCCGCCAGTTCGCCATCGAAGCGATCCAGCAGGCGCCCCCCGCGCACCAGCATCGTGACCCGGCTGCCGAGCGCCTGCAGCAGCCCGGCCAGCTCGACCGCGATGTAGCCGCCACCGACGATCGCCACCTCGCCAGGGGCATCGCACAGGTTGAAGAAATCATCCGAGACCAGGCCAAGGTCCGCGCCGGGAATATCCGGCCGCTGCGGGTGTGCGCCGGTAGCCAGCAGGATGTGCCTGCCGCTCAGGCGCACGCCGTCGCTGCACTCGACCGTGTGCGCATCGACCAGGCGGCCACGCCGCGGCACGCGCGCCACGCCACTTTCGTCCAGCCGCCTGCGGTAGCTGGCATGGATGTTCTCGATATAGCCCTGGCGCTGCACCACCAGTTCCTTCCACGACAGCGCCGGCCGCAGGGGGACATCGAAGCCCATCGCCCTGGCCATGCCGATGCGTCCGGCCAGGTCCGCCGCCAGCCACATCGCCTTCTTCGGCACGCAGCCGACATTGACGCAGGTACCACCGAGTTCGCCCGGTTCCAGCATCGCCACGCGCTTGCCATGCTGCGCGGCGCGGAACGCGGCCGCCAGGCCACCGGAACCGCCACCCAGGACGATCAGGTCATAGTCGTAACGGGTCATGCTCATCGAATCGCTCGCATCGGTACGGAACAGGATCGACCGCCGGCGAGTGCCACGGACCGGGTCGGCGACCCGTTGTCCGTTGCGCGGTGCCGGCGCTCATGCTGCCACCGAGCATGCCATGCCCGGTCGCGAGCCAGGCGTGAGGATGGTCCGGACTCCGGCCCATCCAGCCGGCCTCAGGCGTGCCTGTCGGTGCGCCGCATCGGCGGCAGGCGCAGGTAGGTCAACGCGCGCCACACCCATTCCATCGGACCGAAGCGGAAGCGCGCCAGCCATGCGTGGCTCAGCAGCACCTGGACGGCGAACAGCACCAGCGCGAACAGCAGTTGCCATGCGCGTGGCATCTGCTCGAACCAGCCTGCGCCATAGCCGTAGAACAGCCACGTGCACAGCAGCGACTGCAGCAGGTAGTGGGTCAGCGCCATCCGCCCCGGCGCGGCCAGCCATTCCAGCGCGCGGCGGGCGCGCACGATCCACGCCAGGTAACCCAGGCACATCAGCAGGCTCGCCACCGCGGCCAGCGCATAGGCCAGGCCGGTGCCGGGCGTGAACCGGCCGGGTGCCGACCACGGATGCCAGGCCGCGCTGGCCAGCATCAGCAGCAGGCCCAGCGGCATCGCCAGCCAGCGCAGGCGCCGGTAAAGCGGCTCGAAGCGTGGCGGATCGGCCAGCGCGCCACTGCGCGCGAACCACGCACCGAACAGGAACATGCCGAAGATTTCCGGGGCGGTGACCAGCACGCCGCCGAACATGTGGCGCAGATCGGCCAGGCGCTGCGCGTTGGCCTGCATCCAGCTGCCGTACCCATATGCCTGGCGCTGCGCCTCGATGACCTCCTGCGCCCTGCGCATGCTGCCGGCGCTGTCCAGCGCCGCCGGATCGCCGTGGCCGACCATCCACACCAGCGCCGCCAGCAGCACGCCGACACCGACCGCGAAGGCATAGGACAGCACGCCCATCACCGGCAGCGTGGGCAGCGGCAGGCGGCGGCAGGCCAGCAGCAGGAACGACAACAGCGCATACAGCAGCAGGATGTCGCCGGACCACACCAGCAGGGCATGGCAGGCACCGATCAGCAGCAGCACCATGCTGCGCCGCAGGTAGACCGGCACGAAACGCCGCCCGGCGGACCGCGCGCGCTGCTCCATCACCGCGAAGCCGGCACCGAACAGCAGCGAGAACAACAGGAAGAACTTGCCCTGCACCAGCACGTACACCAGCGCATCGGCCACGTAATCGATGCCCTGCCAGCGCGGATCGATGCCGGTGAACGACAGGTCCAGCGGGCCGGCGAAGGCTTCGATGTTCATCAGCAGGATGCCCAGCAGGGCCGCCCCGCGCAGGATATCCATCACCGGGATGCGGTCGGCCGCCGGCAGCGGCTGCAGGAACGTGGGCGCGGTAGTCACATGCGCTCCGGAAACAGGGATCGTCATTATGCGCGCATGCCGCGGCCGCGCGCGTGGCCGACACCGCGTGCCAGCCACGGATGGCGGACGGCCCGCGCGAAGGCGGGCCGTCCGGATCCAGCGTGACTGCCGGCGATCAGTGCGGGTGGCCGCCGTCGCCGTGCACGTGGCCGTGCTCGATTTCTTCCTTGCCGGCTTCGCGCACGTCGATGATCTCCACGTCGAAGTGCAGGTCCTTGCCGGCCATCGGATGGTTCAGGTCGACGTCGACCACGCTCATGCCGACCTTCTGCACGGTGACCGCACGCGGACCGAAGTTGGTCTGCAGCACGACCTGCGCGCCCGGCACCAGCTTCTCCTTGCCGAAGTGCTTCTTCGGCACGCGCTGGGTCAGGCCCTCGCGACGCTCGCCGTACGCATCGGCGGAGGCCACGTCCACGCCGAAGCTGGCGCCGGCTTCCTTGTCCATCATCGCGTTCTCCAGGCCCGGGATGATGTTGCCGTGGCCGATCAGGATCGCCAACGGTTCACGCTCCCTGGACGATTCGATCGGCTCCTGGCCGACTTCGGAGACGGTGTAGTGGAAACGGACGACGCGGTCTTTTTCGATCTTCATGCGCAACTCTGTCTGGTAGCTGCCAACGGCAGGCGATGGGGGCGGGTTGCCGCCCGACGGGTACGCCGCCATCATGACGGCCTATCTGAGGTGCCGCATTATCCGGAGATCATGGACATCACGCCAGTTTCGCCCGGCCCGCGCCGGATATCGGCCTGCCTCCTGCTGCTCGCGCTGGCCGCAACGCTGGCCGCCTGCGGCGGTGGCAACGCCCGACGCACCGCTCCCGCCATCTCCGCGACGCAATCGTGGCCCAACGTCGCGCCGGCCAATCCGCAGGCGGCCAACGCGGTGCTGATGCGTGCCATCGGCCTGGTCGGCACACCGTACCGCTACGGCGGCAACACGCCGGAATCCGGCTTCGACTGCAGCGGCCTGGTCACTTACGTGTACCGGGAAATGCTCGACCTGCGGCTGCCACGCAGTTCACGCGAACTGGCGGCAGTACAGGGCCCAAGGATCGCGCCGCAACGGTTGACGGCCGGCGACCTGGTCTTTTTCGGCAGCGGTGGCACGGTCAGCCATGTAGGCATCTATGTCGGGGAAGGCCGTTTCGTGCATGCGCCCAGCACGGGTGGAACGGTCAGGCTGGATTCGCTGGGCGGTCACTACTGGAAGGACCACTACACGGGAGCCAAACGCGTCCTGCACTAATGTGAATAGGTCCAATGCATAAAAACGTGAACCCGATCACCCCGAATAAAACGAAAAGTTAACGAAATTTGTACTTGTCGGCCCCTTTCGCAAGGCATTATTGCGCATCGCTTTTAACCTTGTGACCGCCGCGTGACGACCGACGACCTGATGCGTGAAGGCCAGCGTGCCCTGATTTCACCCCGCTCGCCCCAGCGCATCACGCGCACCGTCCTGTTCCCGCTCGCCCTCGCGCTGGCCAGTGCACCGGTCTGGGCCCAGTCCGCACCGGCCACCACCCAGGCCTCGGTTGCCACCGCCGCGCCCACCATTGAAGCCGCACCGCGCAGCCGCGCCGACGCGGCCGCCAGCGCCACCCTCGCCGCCCTGCTTCCTCACCTGGCTGCCAATGACAGCATCCCGCTGATGGACCGCTCGGCGATGGTCGCCGGCGACCTCAGCCGCCTGCTCGCGAACTACGACACCAACGCATCCGGTTCGATCGTGGTCGGTGGCGCCAGGGAAAACGGCAAGATCCAGTCCGTGCTGAGCCGTGCGATGACGCTGCTGGGCACGCCGTACCGCTGGGGCGGCAGCAACCCCGACAGCGGCTTCGATTGCAGCGGCCTGGTCGGCTATGTGTTCCGCACCGCACTCGGCATCGAGCTGCCACGCGTCTCGCGCGACATGGCCAGCGACCGCAAGAACGAACTGATCAACGACCGGACCGCGCTGACCGAAGGCGACCTGGTGTTCTTCGGCCGCAAGGGCCGCGTCGACCACGTGGGCATCTACGTGGGCGAAGGCCGCTTCCTGCACGCGCCGAGCAGCGGCAAGGACGTGCGCGTGGACACCCTGCTGTCCGGCTACTGGGGCAACAAGTTCATGCAGGCGCGCCGGGTCGACCTGTAGCCCGGCTTTCCGGGCCCTGGCAGGGCCGATCCACGATCATCGCCTGGCGTCCAGACGCCGCGAAACCAGGACGCAACCGCGCCACGCCCCGCAAGACCACGCCCCGCAAGCCGACCCTGGGTCGGCTCTCCGGCTTTACCGGCTCTACCTCGCTTCCGGCTCGGGATCGTCCACGCCGACGTTGCTGGATGGATTGTCGTAGACCTGCTGGTCGAGCAGCCCGGTTTCCTTCGCCACCAGCACCGGCACCAGCATCTGTCCGGTCACGTTGGTCATCGTGCGCATCATGTCGAGGATGCGGTCGATCGCATACAGGTAGCCGATGGTTTCCAGCGGCAGGCCCGCTGCGCTCAGCACCACCGTGGCCATCACCACCGCCGTGCCCGGCACGCCAGCGGTGCCGAAGCTGCCCAGCACCGAAGCGATCAACACGATCAGGTACTGTTCCGGCGACATCGGCACGCCGCTGTACTGCGAAATGAACACCGCGCACAGTGCCGGATAGATCGCGCCGCAGCCGTCCATCTTGATGCTGGCGCCCAGCGGTACCGCGAACGAGCCGTAATCCTTGTTGACGCCCAGGTTGTGGGTGATCGAGCGCAGTGCCACCGGCATCGCCGCGAAGCTGGACGAACTGACGAAGGCCACCTGCATGCCCGGCGCCGCGCCGCGGAAGAACTTCAGCGGATTGAGCCCGTGCGAGAGCAGCAGCGCGCTGTACACCACCACGATGTGCAGCGTGCAGGCGATGTACAGCGCCAGCACGAAGTTGCCCAGAGGCAGCAGCTTCTCGAAGCCATAGCTGCCGACCAGCCCCGCGATCAGGCCGAAGGTGCCGATCGGGGTGACTTCCAGCACGAAGCGGGTCACCTGGATCATGATCTCGCTCATCTGCCCGGCCAGCTGCCGCGCCTGGGTGACCTTTTCTCCCAGCCTGACGATCGCAAAGCCCACCAGGCCGGCGAAGAAGATCACCGGCAGGATCGAGCCGCGCCCCGCCGCGAGCACCGTCTCGCCGGCGGCATTGACCCGCGTGCCGATGCCGGCCAGGGCGTAGAACACGTTGGACGGCACCACGTCCAGCAGCACCTGCACCACGCTGGGGACCTCGCGCGGCACGTAGTTGCTGGCGATCGACAGCTGCAGGCCGCCGCTGCCCGGCTGCAGCACCGTACCCACGCCCAGGCCCACGCACACCGCCAGCGCGGCGGTGATGACGAACCACAGGAACGTGCGTCCACTGAGCGCGGCCACCGATTTCTGCCCGTGCAGCGACGAGATCGCGTTGATGACCGCGAAGAACACCAGCGGCACCGCGATCATCCTGATCAGCGTGACGTACAGGTCGCCGAGCGGACCGAACCAGGTTTCGGCGGCCGGCCCCATCAGCCAGCCGGCCAGCGCGCCGAGGACGAAGCCGCCGACCACGCGTTGCCAGAAAGGAATGCGCAGCCAGGCAGAAACCAGCTTCATGGATTATCCAGAGGAAAAGGACGATGCGGGCACCTTAGCCGATGCTGCGCCGCGGTACGACCGGCGCACGGGCAAATCAGCGTGTCATCGGCATGCATTGTGCGACCCGGCATAATGAACGTCCGTTCTGTTTCGTGAGAGTCCACCGTCCATGACCCGAACCACCCCCCTGCTTGCCACCACCGCGGCAACGCTGCTGCTGGGCGCCTGCGCCAGCATGTCGCCGGCGGCGGCCCCGTCCGGCCCGACGGTCGACGTTCCGTCCGTCGCCCATCCGGATGGAGAGACCCCGCAGTGGTGGTACCGCAGCGGCGCAGCCCGGGCGGCGGCCAATGGCGCCATGGCCGGCAAGGCGAAGAACGTCATCCTGTTCCTCGGCGATGGCATGAGCCTGACCACCGTGGCCGCCGCGCGCATCCTGGAGGGCCAGCGCAAGGGCAACCCGGGCGAAGAGAACCTGCTGTCCTGGGAACGCTTCCCGGCCACCGCGTTCAGCAAGACCTACAACGTCGATTCGCAGACGCCCGACTCGGCCGGCACGATGACCGCGATCACCACCGGCGTGAAGAGCCATATGGGAGCCATCGGCGTCAGCGCCGGCTCGCGCAGCGACTGCGCCGACAGCCTGTCCAAGGGCCTGCTCAGCTGGCTGCAGCTGGCCGACAGTGCCGGCATGGCCACCGGCATCGTCTCCACCGCGCGCCTGACCCATGCCACCCCGGCGGCGACCTATGCGCACTCGCCGGAGCGCAACTGGGAGAACGACACCGAGCTGAGCGAGCAGGCCAAGGCCGCTGGCTGCAAGGACATCGCCCAGCAGTTGCTGTCCACCTCGCGTTTCGGCCGCGGCCCGCTGGTCGCGCTCGGCGGGGGCCGCGCCCAGTTCACCACCATCAACGAGCAGGATCCGGAGTACGACGACAAGGTCGGCCTGCGCCTGGATGGCCGCAACCTGGTCGCCGAATGGCAGCAGGCGCACCCGCAGGGCGCCTATGTGTGGAACGCCGCGCAGCTCAGGGCCGCCGGGAATGCGCCGGCGCTGCTGGGCCTGTTCGAGCCGGACCACATGCAGTACGAGCAGGATCGCGGTGACGACCGCGGCGGCGAACCGTCGCTGGCCGAGCTCACCCGCGCGGCGATCGACAACCTGTCGCGGCACCAGGAAGGTTACGTGCTGATGGTGGAAGGCGCGCGCATCGACCACGCCAACCACAGCGGCAACGCCGCGCGCGCGCTTGGCGATACCGTGGCGATGTCCGACGCGGTGCAGGCCGCGGTCGAGGCCACGTCGGCCGAGGACACCCTGATCATCGTCACCGCCGACCATTCGCACACGCTCAATTTCGTCGGCTACCCGGCGCGTGGCAATCCCATCCTCGGCAAGGTCAAGGACAAGGGCGGCGAAGATGGTGCCGGCCAGCTGGACCTGGCCCGCGACGGTCTCGGCCTGCCTTATACCACCCTCAGCTACGCCAATGGCCCGGGCTACACCGGCGCCAGCAACCAGCAGGCGGCCGGCCCGAAGCGTTATCCGCATGGCCCCAGCAGTTTCGATCCGGCCACGGGTCGCCCGGACCTGACCCATGTCGATACCGAGCATCCGGATTACATGCAGGAAGCGCTGGTGCCGTCCAGGAGCGAATCGCACGGTGGCGAGGATGTCGGCATCTGGGCGCGTGGCCCCGGCAGCCGCGCGATCCGCGGCACGCTGGAGCAGAACACGATCTACCACATGATCGTGCAGGCCACCCCGCGCCTGCGCGAGCGCCTGTGCGCGGCCGGCACCTGCGACGCCGCCGGCGTGCCGGTGGAACTGCCGGAGCCGACCCGCTTCGAACGCTGATCCGCGCAGGAGCGGCGGCGCCGGGCTCTGTCCGGCGGCGCAGGCCACTGCGCGTCCGGCCCGATGCGTTCGCGCTCGACGCCAACGCCACATGCGGCGACCATGGCGGTCGCCGTTTTTCTTCATCCCGACCATGCCTGCCTTTCCCGCCACTGCCGCCCTCGATGCCCCGCTGCTGGTCGGCTACAGCGGCGGCATGGATTCGACGGTGCTGCTGCACTGGCTGTGGCGCAGCGCGCAGGCCGCCGATATGCCGCTGCGCGCGGTACACATCCAGCATGGCCTGCAGGCCGCCGCCGAAGACTGGGCCGGGCACTGCCGGCATCAGTGCCTCGCGTGGGGCGTGCCACTGGCCGTGCACCATGTGCAGGTAGACCGCCAGGCCGGCCTGGGCATCGAGGGCGCGGCACGGCAGGCACGGCGCGCCGCGTTCGCCGCCGAACTGCGCGACGGCGAACATCTTGCGCTGGCCCAGCACCAGGACGACCAGGCGGAAACCTTCCTGCTGCGCGCGTTGCGCGGCTCCGGCGTGGATGGGCTGGCAGCCATGGAGACCGATACCCGGCTGGGAACGCATCGGCTGTGGCGTCCGCTGCTGCGGACTCCGCGCGCCGCACTGCTGGCCTACGCACGGCAGCATCGGCTGCAATGGATCGAAGATCCCAGCAACGATGACGACATCGCCGACCGCAACTTCCTGCGCCTGCGCGTGCTGCCGCTGATGCGGCAGCGCTGGCCGCACGCCGCCGACGCGCTGGCCGCCAGCGCCGCCCATTGTGGCGGGGTGCGCACGATGCTGGAGGACGAGGACGAGGAACTGCTCGCGCATGTGCAAGCCGCCGCGCGGGTACTTTCGGTGGAACGGCTGCGGCAGCTTTCGGCAGCGCGCCGCGCACGCGTACTGCGGCGGTGGGTGGTGCAGCATGCGGCGGCGCCGCTGCCGGCACGCGTGCTGGCGCAGCTGGAACACGAACTGCTGCCCTCCGCGGCCGATCGCCAGGCACAGGTGCGCTGGCACGACCACAGCATCCGCCAGTGGCGCGGACACTGGTACCTGTTGCCCGCCACGACGCCCCGCCTGCCCCCGCACTGGCAGGCGGACTGGGATGGCCGCGCGCCGCTGCCGCTGCCCGATGGCGGCCAGCTCGCACTGGTCGGCGCGGCGGCGTTCGACCGCCCGATGCAGGTCCGCGCGCGCCAGGGCGGCGAGCGCATCCGGTTACCCGGACGCGGCCACCAGCATGCGTTGAAGGACTGCCTGCAGCGCGAACACCTGGCGCCGTGGCGACGCGCCCAGCTGCCGCTGTTGTACGCCGGCGACGAGCTGCACGCCGCCGCCGACGTGGTGCTGTCGGATGTCCTGCAGGCCTGGCTGCAGCAGCACGGTGCGCAGCTGCGGTGGCGGCCGGGCGGCTGGTGAATTGACCCCCGCGCGCCACCCGTCCACACTTGCCGCATGGCCAAGAAGTCCCCCGAAAACGCCTCGCCGGTCGCCCGCTTCGAGCAATCGCTCGAATCGCTGGAACAGCTGGTCGAACAGATGGAAACCGGCGAGCTGAGCCTGGAAGCCTCGCTCAGCGCCTACGAACGCGGCGTCGGCCTGTACCGGCAATGCCAGCAGGCGCTGGAACAGGCGGAACTGCGCGTGCGCCTGCTCACCGATCCGGCGCAGCCGGACACCGCCGAGCCGTTCGATCCACCCAACCATGACGGTTGACGCCCGCTTCGCGCGCCTGCGCGATCGCATCGAAAGCCAGCTCGACGCCGCCCTGCCCTCGCCTGCCGAAGCGCCCATGCGCCTGCACCAGGCCATGCGTCACTCGGTGCTCGGGGGGGGCAAGCGCATGCGTCCCCTGCTGGTGTTCGCGGCGGGCGAAGTGTTCGGCGCCGACGAACAGCGGCTGGACGCACCGGCGATGGCGGTGGAACTGGTGCACGCCTATTCGCTGGTGCATGACGATCTGCCGGCGATGGACGATGATGCGATGCGACGCGGCCGCCCGACCACCCACGTTGCCTTCGACGAAGCCACCGCCATCCTCGCCGGCGATGCGCTGCAGGCCCGTGCCTTCAGCCTGGTCGCCGAGGCCGCGATGCCGGCCGAGCTGCGCGTCGCCTGCCTGCGGACACTGGCGCAGGCCGCCGGCGCGGCGGGCATGTGCGGCGGCCAGGCGCTGGACATCGACGCGACCGGACAGCAGCAGTCGCTCGCACAGCTCACCCGCATGCACGCACTGAAGACCGGCGCGCTGATCCGCGCGGCGGTCCGCATGGGCGCGCTGTGCGGCGATGCGCCGACGGCGGAACTGCAGCGGCTCGATCGCTTCGCCGATGCACTCGGGCTGGCGTTCCAGGTGCGCGATGACATCCTCGACGTGGAAGCCAGCTCGGAGCAGCTCGGCAAGACCGCCGGCAAGGACCAGGCGCAGGACAAGTCCACGTTCCCGGCGCTGCTGGGCATGGACGGTGCGAAGGCGAAACTGCGCGAGCTGGCGGTCGAGATGGACGACGCGCTCGCCGGCCATGGCGAAGAAGCCGTTGCACTGCGCGCGCTCGGACGGCTGGCGGTGGAACGCGACCACTGAGCACCTGACCGCAGACCGCGACGGATAATGCCGGGCTCTGCCCGGCAAGTGCATGAAACCCGCCGAAGGCCTGGGTCATCAAACGAAAATGCCCGGCATCGCCGGGCATTTTCATGTCCGCAACGGGGCGGCGCTTACTTCACCAGGCGCAGCGTCAGCGGGTAGCGGTACGCTTCGCCATTGTTGGCCCTCACCGCGGCGATGATGGTCAGCACCAGCGCGGCGATGCCGACGATCAGCATCAGCGGGATCGTCAACAGGCCGCCGATGCCCAGCGTCATCACGGTCAGTATCCACAGGATCACGAACACGCCCGACACGGTGATCGCGAAGTTCAGCGCTTCCTTGGCCTGGTCGGCGACGAACGGCATGGTGTCCTTCTTGACCAGCCAGATCACCAGCGGGCCGATGAAGTAGCCCCAGCCGCCGAAGGCCGAGGACAGCAGGCCACCGAGCAGGACGGACAGGTGCGCGAACATCGCCCACTGCTTCTCTTCCACGGTGGGTCCAACCGAAACCGGCGGCGGCGGCGGCGGCGGTGCTGCGTTGACGTTGTCGAACTCGCTCACGGAAAACTCCTTGTCGAATGGGTGGTCTGCGCGGCCCGCTTCCCGCGGGCCATCACGGCACGACAAGACTACGCCAATAACAGCATCAATCGTCACCGGCCACGGTCATTCTGCCGACCAGCACCGAGCCGACCCGGATATGCGAGCGCGGATCGACATCGGCGCCCACCGCCTCGATCGACTCGAACATGCCGCGCAGGTTGCCCGCGATGGTAATCCCGTCCACCGGGTACAGGATCTCGCCGTTCTCCACGCGGAAACCGCCGGCGCCGCGCGAGTAATCACCGGTCACGCCATTGACGCCCTGCCCCATCAGCTCGGTGACCAGCAGGCCGTCGCCCATCTGCCGCGCGATGCCATGCAGGTCCAGGCCTTCGGCGCTGGGAGCCACCTGGAGATTGTGCACGCCACCGGCATTGGCGGTGGTCTGCAGGCCCAGCCGACGCGCGGAGTAGCTGCCCAGCACGTAGCGCTGCAGCACCCCATCGCGGACCAGTGCCGAAGCACGCGTGGCCACGCCATCGCCATCGAAGGCGGCAGAGCGCAGGCCGCGGCGCAGGTGCGGCAGTTCGTCGATCTGCATCCACGACGGGAACAGCGGCTGGCCGACGCTGTCGAGCAGGAAACTGGCCTGGCGGTACAGCGCACCGCCGGAGATCGCCGACAGCAGATGGCCCACCAGGCTGCGCGCCACTTCCGGAGCGAACAGCACCGGCATGCTGCGGGTCGCCATCGAACGTGGCTGCAGGCGTGCCACGGTGCGCTCGGCGGCACGCCGCCCGACCGCTGCCGCGTCCTGCAGGTCTTCGCGTGCCAGCGCACTGGTGTACCAGCCATCGCGCTGCATGCCATCGCCGTGGCCGGCGATCAGCGCCACGCCCATCGAATGGTGGGTGCCGCGCTCGCGCCCGAAGAAGCCGTGCGAATTGGCATACACCGAGAGGCTCTGCGCGGTGGACACCGACGCGCCGTCGGAGTTGCTGATGCGCGCGTCGCCTTCGCGGCCGGCGGCCTCGCAGGCCAATGCCAGATCGATCGCCTGTTCGGCCTGCAGCGCCCAGGGGTGCCAGCCGTCCAGATCCGGGAACTCGCGGGCCATCAGCTCGGCGTCGGCCAGGCCGGCAGCGGCATCGTCCTCGGTGTGGCGCGCGATCGCGCACGCCTGCTCCACCGTCGCCGCCAGGCTCGCCGGTTGCAGGTCGGCGGTGCTGGCGCTGCCCTTGCGCTTGCCGAAATAGACGGTCACCGCGATGCCGCGGTCGGCCGTGGATTCCACGGTTTCGACCTGGCCCAGCCGCACGTTGACGTCCAGTCCGCGGTCTTCGCTGCAGGACACCTCGGCCTGGCTGGCGCCGAGCCGGCGCGCATGGTCGAGCAACTGCCGGGAAATATCGGCCAGCTGGTCCAGCCGGGCCTCGGGGCCGCTGGCGGCGGTCGCTTCAGGGGCGATGACGTTCAATGCTTTATCCTGTGCAGGTTGGGCCCGGCGCTGCGCCGGGCGACGTATTGACGGAAGTAGGAAAGACGATGCGCGGACGCGACGAAGAAACCGGTGAATTCCACGACAAGAGCCGCAAGCAGAAGCGCGGCGAGGCGCTGGAAGTACTGGCGCTGGGCGAAAAGCTGGTCGCGCTGACTCCGGCGCAGCTGGCCCGGCTGCCGGTGCCCGAGGACCTGCTGCCGCACATCGCCGAATGCAAGCGCATCACCGCGCACATCGCGCACAAGCGGCAGCTGGCGTTCCTGGCCAAGCACATGCGCCGCGAGGACGATGCCACCCTGGATGCGATCCGCGATGCGCTGGATGCCAACAGCGAAACCGGTCGCCGCGAAGTGGCGATGATGCACCGTGCCGAGGACTGGCGCGAGAAGCTGATGGCCGAAGGCGATGCCGCACTGTCCAGGCTGCTGGATGAGTACCCGCAGGCCGACCGCCAGCAGCTGCGCACGCTGGTGCGCAATGCCCAGGCCGAACGCGCGAAGAACAAACCGCCGCGCGCCTACCGCGAGATCTTCCAGGTGCTGCGCGCGCTGATGCTGCCGGCCGCGCTGGGGCTGACGGCTGCCGATGCCGGCGAAGACGCCGACGACATCCAGGACAGCACGGAAGACGCCGAGGACTAAGCTGCGCTGCGGGGAAAGCCGCGGGTCATGGACCCGCTCTGCCGGGAACGAGACGGCACGGGTCCGCACGACCGCGATGCTCCATGCCGCCGGCGGCGACAGCACCGGCGCCATCACGCCTGGGTGCCACCGACGGTCAGCCCCTCGATCAGCAGCGAAGGCTGGCCCACGCCCACCGGCACGCTCTGGCCATCCTTGCCGCAGATGCCCACGCCTTCGTCCAGCGCCAGGTCGTTGCCGATCATGCGTACCTTCTGCATGGTTTCCGGACCGTTGCCGATCAGCGTCGCGCCCTTCACCGGCGCGGTGATCCGGCCATCCTCGATCAGGTAGGCCTCCGTCGCCGAGAACACGTACTTGCCACTGGTGATGTCGACCTGGCCGCCACCGAAGTTGACCGCGTACAGGCCTTTTTTCACCGAGCGGATCATCTCCTGCGGGTCGTGCGTGCCGGCGCGCATGTAGGTGTTGGTCATGCGCGGCATGGTCAGGTGCGCGAACGACTCCCGGCGACCGTTGCCGGTTGGCGCCATGCCCATCAGCCGCGCGTTGAGCGCATCCTGCATGTAACCGACCAGGATGCCGTCCTCGATGAGCGTGGTGCACTGCGTGCGATGGCCTTCGTCGTCGATGTTCAGCGAACCGCGGCGACCGTCCAGGGTACCGTCATCGACGATGGTCACCCCGGGCGAGGCCACCCGTTCGCCGAGGCGACCGGCGTACACGCTGGTGCCCTTGCGGTTGAAGTCGCCCTCCAGCCCGTGCCCGACCGCTTCGTGCAGCAGCACGCCCGGCCAGCCCGGGCCCAGCACCACCGGCATCACCCCGGCCGGTGCCGGCACGGCGTCCAGGTTCACCAGCGCCTGCCGCAGCGCCTCGCGCGCGAGCGCTTCAGGACGGCCGTCGGCGAACAGCGTGGTGTAGTCGTAACGGCCACCGCCGCCGGCATAACCGGACTCGCGGCGGCCGCCCTGCTCGACGATGACCTGCACGTTCAGGCGCACCAGCGGGCGGATGTCGGCACCGAGCACGCCGTCGCTGCGGGCGATGAGCACGGTATCCACGCCGCCGGACAGCCCCACCATCACCTGCTTCACGCGTGGATCGGCGGCGCGCAGGTAACCGTCCAGGCGCTTGAGCACCTCGACCTTGGCCTCGTTGCCGAGGCTGTCCACCGGATCCAGCGCCGGATACAGCGCGCGCGCATCGCCACGGACCAGCGAGCGGCCGTGCTGCGCGCCGCCTTCGCGGGAGATCGCGCGCGCGGACTGCGCCGCCGCGACCAGCGCATCGCGGTGGATGTCATCGGAATACGCGAAACCGGTCTTTTCGCCGGCGATCGCGCGCACGCCCACGCCCTGCTCGATGGAGTGCGCGCCGTCCTTGACGATGCCGTCCTCGACGCTCCAGCTTTCGCGCCGCGCATGCTGGAAATACAGGTCGCCGAAGTCGATGCCCGGCCCCAGCAGGTGGCCGAAGGTGCGTTCCAGGGAGCCTGCGTCGAGCCCGGCGGGCTGCAGCAGGCGGTCGTTGGCGAGGGTCAGTGCGTTGTCGGTCATCGTGGCAATCTGGGGGCAGAGGCCGGCGCATGCAACCGGCGGGGCGAAATGGCGGGGGACGGGACGGCCGTGGCCGGGCCGTTACCTGGCCGGTGGAGTGGCGGTTCCGCGTTCGATGACGTCCACCTTCGGTTCCTTCCACGGCCCGGTGACGTGGTAGGTCTTCGCGCCGATCTCTCCCAGCGGCCTGGACAGCACCGCGTTGGTCGCCGCGCCCAGCGCCGCGCCGACCGGCCCGCCGGCGAACGCGCCGACCACGGTCAGCAGATTGCCCGCACGCGGGTTGACGTCGATGGTCTGGTCGAAACGCTGCTGGCGCAGGTCGGTGCGGCCACGGATGCGGATGTCCGCCGCCGGGCCTTCGATCAGCACCGAATCGGTGGTGGCCGAGCCGTCGCCGAACTGCACGGTACCGGCGATCTGGTTGAAGGCGAAGCCCTTGGAGAAGAAGTCGCGGAAGTCGAACATCAGCCGCCGGGGCAGCTGGGTGACGCTGAGCAGGCCAAGCACCCGCCCGGCGCCCGGCTCCAGCTCCAGCAGCTGGCCGTTGCGCGCCTCGACCTGCATCGTGCCCTGCAGGTTGCCAAGCTGGAAATCGGATGGGCCTCCCGGCCAGCCGGCCTGCAGCTCGATCCGGCCTTCGCCGCCGCGCAGCTGACCACCGTGGTCCAGGTCCTGCATCAGCGCGCCGAGGTCTTCGCTGCGCACCTGCGCGGTCAGCGAGGTATGTGCATCGCTTCCCTTGCCCAGCCATTGGCCATGCACGTCGATCGCCTGCCGCGGTGCGCGGAAGCTCAGCTGCTCGACGGACAGGCCGCGCGCGAGGGGTTGCGTGCGCAGCGTGGCCTGGCCCAGTACCACCTTGCCGAACTGCAGGTCGTCGATGTCCAGTGCCAGCGCCGGGATCGCCGCGGGATCGGTATCGTTGGCGCTGGCCTGGACCCGCGCGGACATCGCCTCGCCGTCGGGCAGGATGATCGGCGTGCCATCGCCGGGGGGGGCCTGCACCGGCCCCGGCAGCGATTTCCAGTGCACGCGCTGCAGCGCGCCACGGATGGTGCCGCCGCTGTCGGTCGGCACGCTGAGCCGGCCGGCCAGCGAAGGACCGTCGAGTACCACCTCCAGCTGCTGCGCGGCCGGACGCAGCTGCAGGCGGGTCTGTTCGAACACTCCGCCAACCAGCATCAGCTGCGCGACCTGCACGTCCACCGAGCGCAACGCCAGGCCGTCGCCACCGCTGCCATCGGCGGAGCCGCGCGCAAGGCCGATCCATTCCAGTGCATCCAGCGAACCACTGCGGCCGTTCACTGCCAGACCGCTGGCCGGCGGCTCGCGATCCACCCGCGCGCGGCCCAGGGTGACCTGCACGCCGGTACTGCCCTGCTGGCTGCGCGCGGCCAGCGCCAGGCGCTCGCCGAATGCCACGTCGATGCGGCCTTCGCCCATCGGCAACTGCGCGCTCACCGTGGTATCCAACGCTTCCGCGGCGGGCTTGTCCAGCGGTGCCGGCAGCTTCAGGCGCGTGCCGACCAGGTCCGATCGCAGCTTCAGCCGCGCTGGCGCAGCCGCATCGCCGGCGCCCGCGACGAGCGCCTTCGGCAGGTCCACGCCGATCCGCCACGGCGAACGGCCTTCGACATAGGGCTTCAACCATGCCATTTCCGGCGCACGCTCGAGCAGCACGCCGGCGTCCAGGCTGGCGTCCAGCTGCGATTCAAAGGCCAGCTGCGGATCACGCACGAAGCCGCCGGCGCGCAGGCTCAAGCGGCCCGGCTCGCCAAGGTGGCGCACCGCCAGCTCTTCGGCAGCGAAGCCGCCGTTGCCGTACCGCGCCTGGCCACGGACGTCCTCGAACTCCAGCGCATAGCGTTTCTCGGACAGCGCCACGCCCTGCAGCGCGACGTTGCCGCGCAGGTGTCCGGGCTGGCCGCCACGCAACGGCTGCAGCAGATCGAAATCCACGCTGGCCGGGCCACTGGCACCGAGATTGTCCAGGGTATCGCCATACTCCGCGTGCAGCGGGCTGCGCTTGAGCATGGCCAGCAGCGCGCCGGCCTCGCTGCGGCTGCGTGCACGCACGTACAGCGGTGCCTTGCCGAAATCCTCGATGCCGGCCTCGATCGCATCCACCTTCACCCCGGCCAGCTCGCCGCGCCCGTGCAGCTGGAAGCCCGCTCCGATGAAGGCGATGTCGCCCTCCACGGCGGTCATGTCCGGCCACTCCCGCTGGAAGCGGATGGTGCCGTTGTCGATATGGCCGCGCGCCTCGAAGCGGCCGTCGCGATCATTGAAGGGCCAGTCGTCGAGATCGCCGCTGACCAGCCCGGTGCCGTCGCGCACGGTGCCGGACTGCAGCGCCGTATCCAGCCAGTCGATGGCGTTGCGGCTCATCTTCGAGCGGATCCAGAAGCGCTTGGCCGCGGTCATCGGCACATCGTCGATCTTCGCCGCCAGCTGCATCCACGGCCGGCTGCCGTCGCCCTGGAACCACAGCCCGCCGCGCACATCGGCGGCATAGTCGCTGCCCTGCACCCGCAGCGCCGGCGTGCCCACGCGCCAGCCGCCGGCTTCGTCCTGCCAGCCCACCACTTCACCGGCCAGGCGCACGTCATGGCGCACGCCGAAGCCCAGCGGCCAATCGAAGCGCAGCTGTCGTTGCGGCTGCAACTGCAGGGTGAAGCCCTGTGCATCGCCTTCGAAACGACCACCGACGCCGGACAGGCCGGGAGCCCCGTCGACGCTCGCGAACGCCAGTTCCTCCAGCTCACCCTGTACCCACATCGTACCGCCACGCTCGCCACGTACCTGCAGCTGGCTCACATGCAGGCGCGGGCCGGCCCGGTACAGCCAGTCGCGCACTCCGGCGTCGATGCGCGGGCTCAGCGCCAGCGCGCGCAGCAGCACGCTGCCGTCGATGTCATCTCCTAGCAGTGCCAGGTGCTGGCCGGCGCCGAGCAGCAGGCCATCCAGCACCTGATCGCGACCCTCGGCGCGTACCCGCAGGCGCGGGGCTTCCATGCGCCAGCCACCGCTGCTGTAGCGCCAGCGCGCGCGCACCTGCATGCGCTGCAGGTCCAGTACCGGCCGCGCGACCGTGGCGGTCGGCGCACCGGCCAGGCGCAGCCCGGACAGGTCCGAATCGGTCGTCACCATCACCGGGCGGAAATCGCGCAGGGCGATCCACGCGTTGAGTTCGCCCCGCCCCTGCTGCAGCTGCATGCCACCGGCCGACAGCAGCGCCGACCAGGCCTGCAGGTCCACCGGGTCGCCGCCCAGCCAGGCTTCGCCGTCGCCACGTCGGCGGTCCACGTCCAGCACCGCCGACAGCGGCAGTGCATCGCGCGCCGCCCAGGCACGCACGCCGACCCGCAGCCGCTCGCCGTCCACCCGCAGGCGCAGGTCCAGCCGTGGCAGCGTCGCCTGCACCCCGATCGACGGTGCATCCACGCTCAGCCGGCCGCCTTCCACCTGCAGTTCGCCAAGCCGGCGCAGCGCATCCAGCGGATCGCCACCGCTCGCCTGGGGCATTCCGCGCACGCTCCAGCGACCGTCATCGGCACGTTGCAGCACCAGCGCCAGGCCACGCAGCCGCAGCTCGGTCAGCGAACGCCCCGGCAACAGCCCCGCGTACATCGCCACCTGTACTTCGGCCTGGCCGATGCGCAGCCCTTCGCCACGACCGATGCGCAGGCCATCCAGCTGCAGCAGCGGACCGCGCCGGGTCCATTCGGTGCGCAGGCGATCGAAGCGGACCGGCTGGCCGGCGCGCGCGGTCAGCCACGCCGCCACCCGCTCGGGGTGGCGTTCGGCCAGTGGCAGCAACTGGCTGAAGGTGCCCACCAGCAGCGCCACCGCCACCAGCGCGACGGCGAACGCATACAGGGCAAACCGGCGCGTCCTCCGCAGCCGCCGCCGCGGCGGCGTGTTCATCGGCCGCGGCCGGTCGTGCGCCGGCATGGGTCAGAGCAGGACCACATCGAACTGTTCCTGCAGGTACTGGTCGTCGGCCTGGAAGCGGATGCTCTTGCCGAGGAATTCCTCCAGCTCCGCCACCGCGGTCGATTCTTCGTCGGTGATCCGCGCGACCACCTTCGACGAGGCGATCACAAGCAGCCGCGCCGCATCGAACTGGCGCACCGCGCGGGTGATCTCGCGGAAGATTTCGTAGGTCACCGTTTCGGCGGTCTTGATCGAGCCGCGTCCGCCGCACTCCGGGCAGGGCTCGGACAGCTGCCGCTCCAGGCTTTCCACGGTGCGCTTGCGGGTCATCTCCACCAGCCCGAGCGGCGAGAATTCGTACACGGTGGTCTTGGCATGGTCGCGCGCCAGCGCCTTTTCCAGCGTACGCAGCACCTGGCGGCGGTGCTCCGGGTCGGTCATGTCGATGAAGTCGATGATGATGATGCCGCCGAGGTTGCGCAGGCGCAGCTGCCGCGCCACCGCCTGCGCCGCCTCCAGGTTGGTGCGGAACACGGTCTCTTCGAGGTTGCGCTGGCCGACGAACGAACCGGTGTTGACGTCGATGGTGGTCATCGCCTCGGTCTGGTCGATCACCAGGTAACCGCCGGATTTCAGCGGCACCTGCTTGTCCAGCGCACGGCCGATCTCGTCCTCCACCCCGAACATGTCGAAGATCGGGCGGTCGCCGTTGTACAGCTCCAGCTTCTCGGCCAGCACCGGCATGTACTTGGCGACGAACGCCTGCAGCTGCCCGAAGGTTTCCTTGGAATCCACCTTGACCTTGTCCACGTCCTTGCGGATCAGGTCGCGCACCGAGCGCAGCGGCAGGCTCAGGTCCTCGTAGATGATGCTGCATGGCGCCGCCTCGCGGCCACGACGCTCGACCACGTTCCAGACCCGCGACAGGTAGGCGATATCCTCGGCGATGGCTTCGGCCGGCTGGCCTTCGGCGTTGGTGCGCACGATGTAGCCGTAGCCGCCATGCTGCGCCGACAGCTCGGTGACCAGGGTCTTCAGCCGCACGCGTTCGGCTTCATCCTCGATGCGCGCCGACACCCCGACCACCTTGGACTGCGGCAGCAGCACCATGTAGCGCGAAGGAATGCTGATCTGCGTGGTCAGGCGCGCGCCCTTGCTGCCGATCGGATCCTTGACCACCTGCACCACGATGTCCTGGCCGTCGCGCAGCAGCTCCACGATCGGTACGCTGGACGGCGGCGGCAGGGTGGTGTTCTCGGTATCCACGCTGGCCACAGGCGCCGGCCGCACCACGTCGTTGGCGTGCAGGAACGCGGCACGCTCCAGGCCCACTTCGACGAACGCGGCCTGCATGCCCGGCATCACCCGCTGCACCTTGCCCTTGTAGATGTTGCCGACCACGCCACGGCGCCAGCCGCGCTCGATGTGCAGCTCCTGCAGCATGCCGTTCTCGATCACCGCGACCCGGGTTTCGCGTGGGGTCACGTTGACCAGGATTTCCTCAGACATCGACGGCAGCCTCCGTGGCGGCAACAGGGGGAGACGCCAGGCCGGCGCGCGCGAGCAGGCGACCGGTCTGGTACAACGGCAATCCCATCACGCCGGAATGGCTTCCCGACAGATGGACGATGAAGCGCTCCGCACCGCCCTGGATGGCGTAGGCACCGGCCTTGCCCATCGGCTCGCCGCTGGCCACGTAGCCGGCGATGGCCGCTTCGTCGAGTTCGGCGAAGGTGACCTCCGACACCACCAGGTCGGTCGAGATCCCCGTCGCGCTGGCCAGCACGATCGCAGTCAGCACCTGGTGGCTGCGCCCGGACAGCGCGCGCAGCATCGCAGCGGCATCGTCCGCGTCGGCCGGCTTGCCGAACACGCGGTCGCCGAGCACCACTTCGGTATCCGAGCCGAGCACCTGCGCGGCAGGATCCCCGGCGCGCACCAGGGCCAGGCCGGCGCGTGCCTTGTCGGTGGCCACGCGCAGCACATAGGCGTGCGGGCGCTCGCCGGCGGCGCGCACCTCCGGCACCTCCAGCGACAATGACTGGAACGGATATCCAAGGCGCGCCAGCAGATGGCTGCGGCGGGGCGAACGGGAGGCAAGATAGAGCATCGGCACAGCATACCCTGCGCGCCCCATCTGGATCGCCGGCAGACCCGCGCCGCGCGCGCCGGTTACGATGCGACTCACAACGCGTTCATACCGTCGCCAGCACCCTCAACGCTCCAGAAGGAGAACCCGATGCGTCGCCCTGTCCTTTCCCCGTTGCTGATCGCCCTGTCGCTTGCCATGGGAGCCTGCATGACCGCCAACGCCGCCGTCCCGGCCCCGACCATCGCGCCGGTGCAGGGCACCCTGCTGAACGTATCCTCCAACGCCGAAGCACGTCGCGTCCCGGACGTGGCCACGATCTCGGCCGGCGTGGTCACCCAGGCCGCCGACGGCAACACGGCGATGCGCCAGAACGCCCAGCAGATGGACAAGGTGCTGGCCGCGATCAAGGCCGCCGGCATCGCCGAGCGCGACGTGCAGACCAGTGGCGTCAACCTCAGCCCGCGCTACCGGCATGACGACAACGAAGCACCGAAGATCACCGGCTACCAGGCCAGCAACACGGTCAGCCTGAAGGTGCGCGACATCGCCGCGCTGGGCAAGGTGCTCGATGCGCTGGCGGCGCAGGGCGCCAACCAGATCAACGGCCCGAGCTTCGAGATCGACCAGCCTGAACCGGTCTACGATGAAGCGCGCCTTGCCGCGCTGGAGAAGGCCCAGGCGCGCGCGCGCACCTACGCCGACGCGCTCGGGCTGAAGGTGCGCCGCATCGTCAGCATTTCCGAGAGCAGCGGTGGCGGTTTCCGCCCGGTGATGATGCGCGCGGCGGCCGCGCCGATGGCGGCCGACGTTTCCACGCCGGTTTCTCCCGGCGAGAGCTCGGTGTCGGTGAACCTGGACGTGGTGTTCGAACTGGACCGCTGAACCGCATGCGGGGCCGCGGCCGGCATCTGCCGCGACGGGCCTGGAGCCGCGCCCCTTCCACTGGAGGGGCGCGCTGAAGGCGGCGATAAGGGCTGAAAGGCGTGGGCGTCCCGGTCCCGGCGCCTCAGGCGCAGCGACGCGCCGCGCGGCGCCTGATCCGTCGTCCGAGCGGCGCCACCATCCAGCCCAGCCATGCGCCGGCAAGGCTGCCCCAGATCGCGCTCTGGATCACCGGCCCGCCCGCCAACGGCGCCAGGCCGGCACCGGCCGCGAAACCGACGAGTGCGATGCCCGCCATCCTCCGCCGCCTGGCGAGTGCGCGTTTCCATGCCTGGCGTTTCTGCTCGCGCTCGCGTTGCGCATGGAGGTCCGGCTCCATGATGGCGTTGATGACGGCTTCGGCTTGCCTGGCGTCCATGTCCACGTTCCTGTGTGATCTGTCGTCATGGTAGATCGCGCGTGCATCCGGCGACAACCGATGTACCGGCCAAAGGCCGGACCCTGCCGCGCGACAAAAAAAAGGGCCTGGTCGCTTGACCAGGCCCTCGAATTTCATGGCGCCCGAAGTTGGACTCGAACCAACGACCCCCTGATTAACAGTCAAGTGCTCTAACCGGCTGAGCTATTCGGGCAGACCGCCAGTATAGCGGATTTCATGCGCGATGGTAGGGGTGGTTGGCCAGCATGGCCGCCGCGCGATACAGCTGTTCGGCCACCACGAGCCGCACCAGCATGTGCGGGAGCGTCAATGGACCGATCGACCATTTCTCGTCGGCCAGCGCCGACACTTCCGGCGAATGGCCTTCCGGCCCGCCGATCAGGAACGCAAGGTCCCTGCCCTGCCCGCGCCAGTGTTCCAGCCGCTGTGCGAGCTGTTCCGAACTGAGCTGCCGGCCGGGCACGTCCAGCGCCACCACCAGCGCATTCTTCGGCAGCGCGGCGATCACCCGCCGCCCTTCGTCCTCGGTGGCGCGCCGCGCATCGCGGCCTTTGCCGCGCAGGCCCGGTTCGATCTCCACCAGCTCGAACGGCAACCAGTGCGAAAGGCGCTTCTGGTATTCGGCGAAGCCCTGCGCCACCCAGCCGGGTGCGCGTTCGCCGGTCGCGATCAGGCGTGCCTTCATCCTGCCTCCTCGAACGCCAACGGCGCCCGCGGGCGCCGTTGGCATGCAGTCCGGACGCTGCCGATCAGGCCGCGTCGTCGTCTTCGCTGCTGCTGGACGGCGGCTGGTCGCCCACGGTCCACAGCCGCTCCAGCGCGTAGAACTCGCGCACGCGCGGCAGCATCACGTGGACCACCACGTCGCCCAGGTCCACCAGCACCCATTCGGCTTCGCGCTCGCCTTCCACGCCCAGCGGCATCACCTCGAGCTTCTTGGCGAAGCGCACTACCTCATCGGCGATGGACTTGACGTGGCGCGACGAGGTGCCCGAAGCGATCACCATGTAATCGGCGACGCTGGACTTGCCGCGCACGTCGAGCTGGACCACTTCCTTGGCCTTCAGTTCCGCCGTGGCGTCCATCACGCAGGCCAGCAGTTCCTCGACGGACGGCGGCGGGCTGGGCAGTTCGACCTTGATGGTCTGGGGTTGGGTCTGGTTGCTCAATGCGGTTCGACTCTATAAACGTAGGGGGGATTATACGGACATGCCACCGCGCCGGCATTCACGGTGCGTCGGCACCATACAGGCGGTGGCGGGCCACGTACCCGGCCACCTCCGGTGGCAGCAGGTCGCGCCACGGCCGGCCTTCGGCGATCCGTGCGCGTACTTCGCTGGCCGATTCGTCGCGCAGCGGCGGGCGCAGGCGCAGTACGCGGCCGGCAGGCGCGGCGAACAGCATCTGCGCGTCATCGGTCCAGCGCCCGACCAGCGCGCGTCCGAGCTCGCCATCGGGCGCCTGCTCGATGACCGCGCCGGGGCGGTCGGCCACGATGAAATGGGCCAGCCCGAACAGCGCCTGCCAGCGGTGCCAGGAATGCAGCGACAGCAGGCTGTCGGCGCCGACCAGCCACGCCAGCGGCCGCGTCGGCCCCAGCTCGGCGCGCAGTTCGACCAGGGTATCCACGGTGTACGAAGGCAACCCCGGCTGGCGTGCGGCCCGTTCCACCTCGCGGCGGTCCAGCAGCAGCCCCGGCTCCTCGCCGATCGCCAGTTCCAGCATCCGGCAGCGTTGTCGTGCGTCGGCGCCCGGTGCCGCACGATGCGGCGGATCGGCCGCCGGCAGCATCCGCACCGCCACCTGCAATTCGTCGCGCGCCGCGCGCGCGATCGCCAGGTGGCCCAGGTGCACCGGATCGAACGTGCCTCCGTAGTAGATGCGCAGCGGCATCGGGGCGGCTCAGGCGCGCGCGAGCAGGCGCACTGCGCGCGCTTCGGACACCGCCACCAGCAGGCGTTCCAGCGCCAGCCAGGCATCGCCGTCGGCGCGGCCCTTGGCGATGCGGTCGACCAGCCCGGCCTCGGCGACGAAACGTTCCCAGCGCCGGGCCTGCGGATGGCGCTGCAGCGCACGCTTGTACGGCGCCTGGCGCGATTCCCAGATGCCGCGCGACTTCATCTCCGCCGCCAGGTTGCCACCGCGGGCCTGCACCTGTGCCAGCGCCGCACCGGCGAGCAGTTCACGGATCACGATCGGCATCAGCGCGGCGACCGCTTCGCCCTCGCCGCGCAGGCCGGCCAGCATGCGCAGCACCGCGCGCGGCTGTCCGGAAAAAGTCGATTCGACCAGCCGGAACACATCGTAGCGGGCGGCATCAGCCACCAGCGCGTCCATCCTTTCCACGCCCAGCGTCTCGCCCGGTTCGACCAGCAGCGCCAGCTTGTCGATCTCCTGCGCGGCGGCCAGCAGATTGCCTTCCACCCGCTCGGCCAGGCGCTGCACCGCGGCCGGCTCGGCGCGCAGCCCCTTGCCGCGCAGGCGTCGCTCGATCCACTCCGGCAGTTCGTGCGGCTTGATCGCCCAGGCCACCGACAGCACCCCGGCGCGGCCGACCGCATCGGCCCACTTGCCCTGGTGCGCCTTGCTCCACTCGTTGGCGGTGATCAGCAGGATCACGTCCGGCGGCGGCGAGGCGCAGAAATCGCTGATGACCGCCGCGCCGTCCTTGCCCGGCTTGCCATTGGGCAGGCGCACTTCGATCAGGCGCCGCGCACTGAACAGGCTGGGCGCGTTGAAGCCCGCCTCCAGCTGGCGCCAGTCGAAATCGCGGCCGTCGGCATCGAATACTTCACGTTCGTTGACGCCCTCGGCGCGGGCGCGGGCGCGGACGGCATCGGCCGCCTCCAGCACGCGCAGTGTCTCAGGCCCGGCAACCAGGTAGACCGGCGCCAGCGGTTGCCCGCCGGTGGCGCTCGCCAACTGCTCCGGGCGCAGTTCCATCGCGCGCGCGGCTCAGTCCCGGACCGGACGCGGTGCCGGTTCGGACTGGATCGCCGGTACGCCGGCCGGTGCGGGGCCTGCCGGCACCACGCTGGCAGGCGCCGGCCTGGACAGGTCGCGGCCTTCGTGCAGTTCGTTGCGGACCACGCTGTCGATGCGGCGGATGATCGAAGCGGACATCTCCCGGCGCAGCTCGTCGGCAAGGATCTCGCGCTCGGTGGTGGTGCCGGTGGCATCGGTCGGCGGCGACACGTAATCGCGCGACAGCTCGATCACCTGCTGCGGCACCAGCTCGCTGCCGTCCTCGCGACGGAAGATGAAGATCACCGCATAACGCAGGCTGTATTCCTGCGCGCGGCCCTGCGCGTCGATCGCGATCGGCAGGTCGCCCCAGCGCTCGGACAGTACCTGCAGCTGCGCCGTCGGCGCGGTCGAATCGTCGTCGGCCAGCTCGGCGCCGGACGCCCGCAGGCTGCGTCGCAGCAGCTTGGCCAGTTCGCTGTACGGCGCGGTGGATACCACCTTCACCGCCGCCGTATCGGCCGGCAGCATCAGCTTGTTGCGCATGTGGAAGCCGCAACCGGCCAGGCCGAGGGCAACGAGGAGGACGAGCAGGATTCGGGTCATGGACACAGTCTGTAGGAGCCGGGCGGCTGCGGCAATACAGCCTGCCCGATGATGCGTGAATGACGGTTGATGTTCATGCCCCTCGCGAGGACCGGAAAGAGCGTGACGACCAACGGTCGTCACCCACCACGGGGCACCCCACCGGGGCGCCGCGATCAGCCGACCACGATGTTCACGATCTTGCCCGGCACGATGATGATCTTGCGCACCGCGAAGCCTTCCATGAACCTGGCCGCGTTCGGTTCGGCCAACGCCAGCGCCTCGACCTGCTCGCGCGCGGCGTCGGACGCCACCTCGATGGTGCCGCGCAGCTTGCCGTTGACCTGCACCGCCAGGGTCACCGCGTCGCGGACCAGCGCGGCCGGATCGGCCTGCGGGAACGACTGGTCTTCCAGCAATGTCTCCCCGTGCCCCAGCACCTGCCACAGCGCGTGGCTGGCGTGCGGGGTGATCGGGTTGAGCATCAGCACGATGGACTGCAGCGCTTCGTGGCGCACCGCGCGACCCTGCTCGCTGGCATCGTCGAACTTCGCCAGCGCGTTCATCAGCTCCATCACCGCGGCGATGGCGGTGTTGAAGCTGTGGCGGCGGCCATAGTCGTCGCCGACCTTGCCGATGGTCTCGTGGATCCTGCGCCGCAGCGCCTTCTGCCCGGCGTCCAGTGCCGCTACGTCCAGCGCCGGCACGAGGCCTTCGGCGGCATGCCTGTGCACCTGCGCCCACAGGCGGCGCAGGAAGCGTGCCATGCCATCGACGCCGGCCTCGTTCCATTCCAGCGACTGTTCCGGCGGCGCGGCGAACATCGAGAACAGGCGCACGGTGTCGGCGCCGTACCTGCCGACCATCGCCTGCGGATCCACGCCGTTGTTCTTCGACTTGGACATCTTCTCGGTGCCGCCGATCTCCACCGGCAGGCCGTCGGCGACCAGCGTCGCGCCGGTGATGCGGCCACGCTCGTCGCGCTCGACCGCCACGTCGGCCGGGTTGATCCAGTCCTTCGAACCGTCCGGGTTCGGGCGGTAGTAGGTCTCGGCGATCACCATGCCCTGGCACAGCAGGTTCTGCGCCGGCTCGTTGCTGTCCACCATGCGCGCGTCGCGCAGCAGCTTGTGGTAGAAGCGGAAATACATCAGGTGCAGGATCGCGTGCTCGATGCCCCCGATGTACTGGTCCACCGGCAGCCAGTAGTTGCC
>Ga0160433_100088_pt1 | contig 94019 bp, 91 predicted proteins | sample HID1972K_E0MG_FD_108235 | JGI IMG/M metagenome (GOLD analysis project Ga0160433, IMG submission 108235) | Enriched pill bug-associated microbial communities from UW Madison campus, WI, USA - HID1972K_E0 MG | ecosystem: Host-associated > Arthropoda: Insects > Digestive system > Unclassified ...
AGGTCTGGCCCGGCTCAAGGGGACACCACAGCCAGATCGACATCTACAGCGGCCAAAAGGCCACCATCGGCATCCGAGCAAGATTCTGAAGCCGCTGCGCCGGGCGCGTCACGACGGCGCGCCGCTTGAAAAAAGCGGCGGGCGACGCGCTTGGCGGTCGCCGGCTGCCGCGGCTCAGATCAAGGCCGCCACGGGCCACCAGACTTCGAAGGATGCCGAACGCTACACCAAAGCACGGGATCAGACCCCCCTCGGACGCGGCCTGGGCAGTCGCTGTCGCTAAGATTTCGCCGGGGTGGGCAAGTTACAGCCCGCGGCGCTTAACCTGATAGCACTGCATCGACGCCGTGCACCTAGAACACCGACATCGCGATGTCCAATCCGATCGTGACTACCTGACCCATGGCTCTCCTCCAGCTCAAACCGGAAGCCGACGCTGCCGGTGGGGTGGAGAGCCGTCCACAGCATCAAGGGCAGACATCGGCGGTCGGTCGGAAAGCGGACTTTCTTGCGACCAGAGGTCAACGTCGGCTTTCGACCTTGCGGAAGTAAGTCTCCTGTTTTGTCGTCGCAAAGACGGTGCTTGACGCACGGGACACTGATAGGTGACGCAGTTGCGGGCGGCGGCACGTGAGGGCTGAGGGTCGTTCGCCGATGTCCCTCTCCGGGTCGATACCCGCGCGCCTTGGAATGCAGCCGGTCAGGCCAGCGTCACCGCGGACAGGCCCGGCCGCAGCAGGCCGCCCGTTCCGATCGCCAACTCCGCATAGCCGCCGTCTCCCCAGGTCGGACCGTAGCTGTTCTGGATCAACCAGCCTTCGGTCGTCTGCGCGACTATGCACACGATATGGTCTCCAGAGGTTGAGTCTGTCGGACGATAGTATCGCCCCCGCAGCCCGTTGAATTCCAATCCGATCTTCAGGGACGCCACCACTGGGGCGCGGGCCAGGGCCGCCTTCGCATCGACGTCCCCGCGCACCTCCCGCAGCCGGGGCAGCAGGGTGCCGTCGGCGATCATGCACTGCGACGGCGGCCAAGGGTCAGGCCCGACGTAAGGTGGTACGGGCTTTCCAAGGCCCACGGCGCGCTGCAGACGCAAGGGTCCAAGCCCTTGACCAGGCTCCACGCCGCCCAAACAGGCATGAATGAAGGTCGGAGATAAGGTGGTAATCAGATCCCCTTCGGATCGTTTCACCGCCTCCACCATGGCGGCGACGGCGTGAGAGGTGCAGGTCTGGTGTGTGCCTTGGTGTCGGATCGGAGCCCCGAACCGGGACCAGTCTACGGGTGAGGCCCAGCTGAATCTGAGGAATTTCTCCATTCTGGAAAGAGGGGGGCTCGTCTCCTCGCCGAGAAAGCTTTGTAGCGGGGGTCTTTCGTCGTCCACTCCCGGAGCCCTACCGAGGCCGAGCGCGGCTCATGACCGACATTCCCGCTAACCTTCGCTGCGCCTCCGCCAGAAGAATCTGGGAATCGATATTGGAGATACGCGCGGCGTTGAGGGCGGTCTCGGCAGATAGGGCCTGAGCGCTGGCGGCGATCTCAGCGTTTGAACTGTCGGCGAGAGCGGCCAACGCGTCCCGACGCTTCTTCAGGAACTCTAGCTCCGCCAACTCCGCCGCCCGAGCCCGGGTCTCCGCTTGATTCATGTGGTTGATAACCGGAACTGTCGCATCCACGACGCTGCCGAATGCCGTTGCGACCCCTTCAGCCGCCGCCGCCTTCTGCTCATAGCCGGCGCTCTTCAGGGCTCCGATCGCGGTGAACTCGGCCGCGAAGACCGTGTTTCCGAACCGCCGAGTGCGCACCGGAAGAACGTTGACGTAGCCGAGTTGCGCCACGGGTCCCTGCAAGCTGGCGTAGATCTCCGAGGACCGAGAGGTGCAGGGGGAGGTTGCGCAGGCGACTACGCGGCCTATCGCTGGCGTTCGGTAGGGCAGGCCCTCCACGACCGTCGGGGCATCTGGCGGCAGGGAGGACGCACCGGCTCGGGCTGTCTCCTCAACCTTCTCCGGCTCAACTTGCGGAAGCCGGCCAAAGGAGCCAAGCGCTTCGATCCCGAAGTAAACCGCGGTTTTCTCGAGAGTGGCGGCTTGGTCGCTGTCCGATAGCGACGCCCCAACGATCTAGGGTCTCATCAGGAAGCGCGAGGCCGGTTTCGGACTGGAAGCGATGGCTGGCCTCTGGCCAGTAGACGATCTCGGTCCGACTGATCTGTAGCATCTGTTCCGCCAATTCGGCCCCCTTGGCAGTCTGCGCTCGGGTCTCTGTGGTTACTGCATCGATCGCGGCGGCAAGCTCCTTGCTCGAAGTGTTGTCCATCGCCGCGCCCATCGTCGCGACCTTGTCGGTAGCGGTCTTGAGACGTGCTTGCGCTTGCTTCACACGACCGGCCGCCGTTGCGAGGTCCGCCTCCATTGCCGCTATGGCGGTGACGGCCTTCCGGGTGTCTTCATTGCAGGCCTGAGGCTGAAGCGCAGGGACCCCGTCTGCAGGAGCCGCGCCCGGGGCCGCTCCGGCCAGAACGAGTTTACCCAAGCCAGCCGCCGTCGCCGCGATCACCTGCGCCGTTCGGTCCTCCGACGCCGCATTGATTGTCTCGATCTGGTTGCGGCCCTCGAAATAGGTGACACGGAAACTGCTGATGCTGAGCGCACTGTCCATCTTAGTGGGATCGATCAGATAGGCCTGCGTCATGTCGTCGGCGAGACCGTCAGCGAGCTCCACCTTGGTGATAATCTTGATGCGGCCGGGCTCGGTAGTGGTCGGCGCAATGCACTCCGTCACACGCCAAGTGATGGTCGCCTTGTACTGAGTGAAGGGTAGGACATGCGTCAGGCCAGTGCGCATCGCGACCGCACCATCGAAGCTTTCGACTTCAAGATTGGTAGCGCATCCTGCCAGTCCCAGAAGGCCGGACAAGGCCGCCAAGCGAAAGCCCTTCCGGGAAATCGTGAACATACCCCCCTCCAGCTGCGAACATTGTTATTCCACGCTCTACCGGACGTCAATCTGAGGTGGAGCCATGGCTTCAGCTCACGGGTTCGGCTCTAGTCTAGAGCCTCAGATTGCTCAGAGCGTGAGGGCTAACAGGGGGCCACGCAGCGCATACTTCCCTGTACGATTTCTGCGCCATCGCAGCCGCTTTCCGAAACACGCGCCGATCCTCTAATCAATCTGCGGGTGCGGCCGTCGTGACCGCGAAGCGCCAACAGCGGTCGTCGGAATCCATGCGAAAACCAGACATTCGGCGCTCGAAAGAGCGGCCGCCTGCGCTGCTGCATTCGCCGATATCCCGAGAGGGCCCATCGCTACGTATTGCGGTATGGTGAAGCGCCGCCGTTTGCGGCGACGACTTTACGGGCCGTGGGTGATAAGAGCACCTGCGATGCTTAGACCTCTGCGGGAAATGGTCCGTCGATTTGGCTTCGTCAGCACCCTGTTGCTGACGCTGGTCTTCGCCATGCCCGCATTCGAAAGCCATGCCTGCTCGGCAGCGCCGACCAGCGTCGAGATCGTGGAAGCGGTGTCCGGCGAGGATATCCAGTGCCCGGACTGCGGCCCAGCGTGCGCCAACGGCTGCTGCCACGCGCCACATTCCGCCGTGCCCAACGATATGGCGAAGCCGCGTTTCATCGCGGTCTTCGGTCAGCCCAGAGCCTGGAGCGACATCGTCGCCTCCCCGCTTGGGCGGCCTGACGGTCTTGAGCGGCCCCCAAAAGTCTGATCCTCCGGACATGGCGTCCGGCCCTTCCTGAGCCCTGCGTGCGGCGGAGACGCCGCGCGTCCTGAACTCTGGGCCCGGCCGTGCGCCGGGCGAGGATCGATCATGACCTTGAAGAAACACTGGCTGATGACCGGCGCCGCCGTCGTCGTCGCCCTGTGCGCCGGCTTCGGCGCCGCCCGCATTCTGGACCATGCCCCGACCGAGACCGAACATGCCGAGGCGGGCCACACCAAAGAGGGCGGCGAAGAGGCCTTCGTGGCCCTGACGCCCCAGGAGGCGGCGCTGGTCGGCGTATCCCTCATCACCGTCCAGCGTGGCGGCGGGGCCGAACTGAAGCTGCCGGGCCGCGTGGCCTTCGCGCCCGGCGCCGAGGCCGCCGTGGACGCCCCGTTGGGTGGGTCTGTTGTGCGGGTCCATGTCGGCCTGGGCGATCGCGTGGCGGCCGGTTCGCCGCTGATCACCGTGCGCAGCCCGGACGGCGCAGCCTCCCGCGCCGATGCGGACGCGGCTGGTGCGACGGTCGAGGCGGCCCGCGCCGCCGAACGCCGCGACCGCACCCTGTTCGAACAGGGCTGGGTCTCCCAGGCCCGGCTGGACGTCACCGCCGCCGAGACGCGGCGCGCCGAGGCCCAGTTGCGCGCCGCCCGCGCCCGCGTCGGGGCCTATGGCGCGCCGGGCTCCAACGGCCTGACGGTCGTGCGCAGCCCTATCGCCGGAATCGTCACCCGCCTCAGCGCCGCGCCGGGCCAAGTGCTGCACGAGGAGGCGTTGCAGGTCGCGGCGGTCGCCGATCCCCGCCGCCTTGAACTGGTGTTCGAAGCCCCGCCCTCAGCCGCCGCCGTCCTGAAGGTCGGCGATGCGCTGGAAAGCACGGTCGCCGGCTCGGGCGCCGTTTCCGGCGTGGTCGTGGCCATCGCGCCGGCCAATGCGAACGGCGTGGTGATCGTGCGTGCCCGCCCATCCGGCGCGGTTCCGCCCGCCGGCTCGGTCGTGTCCGCCCGCATCTCGGCCGGCGTCGGGACCGGAACGCCGGTCGTGCCGCTGGACGCCGTCCAGACCGTCGAAGGCGCGTCCTCGGTCTTCGTGCTGGAGGGCGAGGGCTTTCGCGCCCGCCCCGTCGTCACCGGGCGCACTTCGGACGGCCGTGTCGAGATCGTCTCGGGCCTGACCGGTTCGGAGCGCATCGCCGGAGCCGGCGCCTTCCTGCTCAAGGCCGAATTGGCCAAGGGCGAAGCCGAGCACGAACACTGATCATGCTGAACCGGATCATCGACGCCTCGGTGCGTTTCCGCTGGCTGATCGTCGGTTTGGCTGTCGTCCTGGCCGTCCTGGGCGGTCGCGAGTTAATGCAGCTGCCCATCGACGCCGTCCCCGACATCACCAACCGACAGGTGCAGATCACCACCGTAGCCCCGGCCCTGGGGCCGGAAGAGGTTGAGCGCCAGGTCACCTTCCCGCTGGAAACGGCGCTGGCGGGTCTTCCCGGACTGACGGAAACCCGGTCGCTGTCGCGCCACGGCTTTTCCCAGATCACCGCCGTCTTCACCGACGCGACCGACATCTATTTCGCCCGCAACCTGGTCAACGAACGGCTTCAGGCAGCGCGAGAGGACCTGCCCGAGGAGCTGTCGCCCTCGATGGGGCCGGTCGTGACCGGTCTGGGCGAGGTCTATATCTGGACGCTGGAGCTGACGGGTCCCGCCGCCCGGCCCGGCGCCGCCTATGTCACGCCCGAGGGCGAGCGGCTGGTCACCGATCAGGAGAAGGCCACATATCTGCGCACGGTCCAGGACTGGATCGTCGCGCCGCAGTTGAAGACCGTGCAGGGCGTCGCCGGCGTGGACGTTCTCGGCGGCTATGTGAAGGAATACGCGGTCCATCCTGACCCCAGCCGGCTGGCCGCTTATGGCGTCGGCCTGGTGCAACTGGTCGAGGCGCTGGAGCACGCCAATCGCATCGCCGGCGCCGGCTACGTCAACCGCGCGGGCGAGGCCTATATCGTGCGCGCCGACGCCCGGCTGAAGAGCCTGAGCGACCTGGCCCAGACCCCGATCCTGAACCGGGGCGGCCAGGTGATCCGCGTGTCGGACGTGGCGACGGTCGAGATCGGCCGCGCGCCCCGTCTGGGCTCCGCCAGCGCCGACGGCCGCGAGACCGTGGTCGGCACGGCCCTGATGCTGCAGGGCGAGAACTCGCGCGCGGTCGCCCATCGTGTCGGAGAGCGGCTGAAGGCCATCGCGCCCAGCCTGCCGCCCGGCGTCAAGCTGCGCCCCGAACTGGACCGCACCGAACTGGTCGAGGCGACCATCCGCACGGTCGAACACAACCTCGCGCTCGGCGCCTTGCTGGTGGTCGCGGTGCTGTTCTTCGCTCTGGGGAATGTGCGCGCTGCGATCATCACCGCCCTGGTCATTCCGCTGAGCTTCCTGTTCGCCGCCTCGGTGATGAACCGCTTCGGGATCAGCGCCAATCTGCTCAGTCTCGGCGCGCTCGACTTCGGCCTGATCGTGGACGGCGCTGTGGTGGTGATCGAGAACACCCTGCGCCGGCTGGGGCTGAAGCGCGACGAGGCCGGTCGCGCCCTGACCCTGGCCGAACGCCTGTCGGTCGCCGCCGCCTCGGCGCGCGAAATGGCGCGGCCCGCCGCCTTCGGCCAGGCCATCATCCTGCTGGTCTATGCGCCCCTGCTGATGTTCGAGGGCGTCGAGGGCAAGATGTTCGGGCCGATGGCCGCGACCGTCATGCTGGCGCTCGCCGCCGCTTTCGTCCTCAGCTTCACCTTCGTGCCCGCCATGGCCGCCCTGCTGGTTCGCGAACCGAAGGCGGATCACGAGGAAGCGCGCCTGACCCGCGCCGCCAAGGCCCGCTACGCCCCCGTGCTGGAACGGGCCATCGCCCGGCCCCGCCTGGTCATGACCGGCGCGGGCGTCGCGCTTCTCGCCGGCCTGATCGCCTTCCTGACCCTGGGGCGGGAGTTCGTGCCCCAGTTGGACGAGGGGGACGTGCTGGTCCAGGCCCTGCGCGTGCCCTCCACCTCGCTGGAGCAAAGCCAGGCGATGCAGTTCCAGGTCGAACGCACGCTGAAGGCCATGCCCCAGGTCGAGCGCGTCTTCACCCGCACCGGCACCGCCGAGGTCGCGTCGGACCCCATGCCGCCGTCGATCTCGGACACCTTCGTCATCCTGAAGGGCCGCAAGGACTGGCCCCAGCCCGGCCTGGCCAAGGCCGATGTGGTCGCCGACATGGAGGAACGGCTCTCCGTCCTGCTGGGGAACAACTATGAGTTCACGCAGCCGATCGAGATGCGGTTCAACGAATTGATCGCCGGGGTCCGCTCGGACGTGGCGGTGATGATCTATGGCGACGACTTCGCCGCCATGACCCGTACGGCCCAGCAGGTCGCCGCGGTGTTGAACGGCATCGAAGGCGCGGCGGACGTGCGGGTCGAGCAGGTGTCCGGCCAGCCGACCCTGACCGCCAGCGTCGATCGCACAGTGGCGGCGGCGCAGGGCGTCCACGCCTCGGACGCCGCCGACGCCCTGTCCATCGCCCTGGCCGGCCGCGCCGCCGGCCAGGTGAACGAGGGCGACCGCCGCTTCGACGTCGTCGTGCGCCTAGACGAGGCCCTGCGCGGCGACCCGACCGTCATGGAGCAGCTTCCGGTCATGCCCGAGAACGCCGAGGCCGGGGCGCCGACCATCCCCCTGTCGTCCATCGCCCGTTTCGACGTCGCCGAAGGGCCGAACCAGATCAGCCGCGCCGACGGCAAGCGCCGCATGATCGTTCAGGCCAATGTCAGAGGGCGCGACCTGGGCGGTTTCGTCGCCGAGGCCCAAGCCAAGGTCGCCGATCAGGTCCAGCCGCCGCCGTCCGGCTGGATCGACTGGGGCGGTCAGTTCGAGAACCTGCAGCGTGCCTCTGCCCGCCTGGCCCTCATCGTGCCCCTCGTCTTCCTGACCATCGGGGGGCTGCTGGTGCTGGCGCTGCGATCGTGGAAGGACGCAGCCCTGGTGTTCGCGGGCGTCCCTCTGGCCCTGGTCGGCGGCGCCTTGGCGTTGGCCTTGCGTGGGATGCCGCTGTCGATCAGCGCAGCGGTCGGCTTCATTGCCGTATCAGGGGTGGCGACACTGAATGGACTGGTCCTGATGCAGGCGATCCGGCAACGACTGACCGAGGGCGCACCGCCGGCCGAGGCCGCGCTTCACGGCGCCGTCAGCCGCCTGCGCGCGGTGCTCACGACGGCCCTGGTCGCGGTACTGGGCTTCGTGCCTATGGCGTTTGCCGCAGGCGCGGGGGCTGAGGTGCAGAAGCCGCTGGCCACGGTCGTCATTGGGGGGCTGTCCACGGCCACGTTACTAACACTAATTGTCCTGCCCGTTCTTGCAGCGCGGTGGCGATCCGTTCCGGGTCAGAAATGACTCGGAGCAACTGAGGAACGCCTGTGCGACCTTACCGAACTTGGAACCGTCGCACAGGCTGGATTTCACAGATCAATCGATGCTGTCAGTCTAACGCTAACTTGTCTCCACCGAGGGTCGCGTAAAGGGCTGACCGGAGACGATTTTCATGAAACCGCTGTCGTTCAAGCGCCACCGCTTCCCGGTGGACGTGATCCGCCGTATGGTCCGGCTCTATTTCCGCTTCAGCCTGAGCCTGCGCGACGTCGAGGAGCTTCTGGCCAGCGCGGAATCGACGTCACCTACGAAACCATCCGCTGCTGGACGAAAAAGTTTGGGCCGCTCATCGCCAGGCGGCTGAAGAAGCGCCGGTCGGCGCCGTCGCCACGCTGGCATCTGGATGAAATGGTCTGCTGGATCGGCGGTCGGCGCGCGTTCGATGACGAAGGTGAGGTCCTCGACCTCGTCGTTCAGCGTCGGCGGGATACAGAAGCGGCGTTGAAGCTGCTGGGCCGCCTGTTGCGTACAGCGCCTGGCGGGCCGTCATTGTAGGGGGCTTCCCCAAAGGTGATCTGCCCGGCTGCCGGCACGATGTTCTCCCGTGGCTTGCGCAGGCCTTGTCATTCGCAGGCGACGCGGAGAAGTCGAGAACGACAACGCCCCTGCCCGACGCCGTTCGGATTGAGCAGCCGAGCCCCTATCCTGATGTCGATGTTCCGTGCCCATCCGCCCCTAGCCCAGGCGGACCTACGCATAGCGCAATCGCCCCATTCGCCACTTCAGATCGGGGTCGCCGATCTCATAGATGACATTGACCGCCCGGCCGAGCCCGGCGCCAGTCTCGCGAAGCTTGCAGGCATGCGCCAGGAGCTGGAGACGGGACTGCCGTCGATTGATCTCCGATGTGAGATCCGATGAGGATTTCCACCAGCGGCCGAAGGCGGCGTGGAGTCCGTCGATCTCATCTTGCAGCGCCGCCTGGAGTTGGGCCTCGTCGAGACACTCCAAAGCATAGCCGACCACTCCGAGATCCAACGGCGAGCTGTGGATGTCGAACAGCAGGTCGCGATCCCCGAAGTCCTACGCGTTCCACCACTCCCACACCCGGCTCCAGGCGGAAGCTCGCACTTCGGCGGAGGCGGCACGGGCGAAGGCGTTCAGGCAGACCTCGGCCCCCGGCCGGTCCGGCAGGACGATGCCCCGTTGCAGGGCCTTGGGCAGAACCGTCTGTGTGGCGAGCCAGACGTCGAACGCCGACGGCGGCGCCTGCGCCAGGGCGCGACCGAGCGCCCCCTGCAGCATGGGGTGGCGGACCGGGTGCACATTGAGCGCCCCCATCCAGCCCCTCCAGGTTTCGTCGTCGCCGGCGGCTTCGAGCATGAGGGCGACGAGGGCGTCCTCGGCGTCCCTGCGCATGGGTTTGAAGTCTTTGCTGCAGAAGCGGACGGTTTCGAAGGCCAGCAGACGGTTGCGGCTCTGCAGCCCAATCGCGAACGCCTCGACCGGCGCCAGGATCCGAACGACGGCCGTGATCGCCAGGCCGTCCGTCCAGTTCGCCATGAGGGCCGCCATGCGGTCCGGCCGGAGACGGGCCAGGAGGCGAGTGATGGGGCCCAGCATGCTGGGCCCGATGACGTCTCCGTGGGACAGCTTTTCCGACACCTCTCGCCATCCGTCGATCCCGGCGGGCAAGGACACCTCCGGACGAATCGGGTGGACCGCCAATCGAACGTGACCGCGTGGCGCGCGAGCCGCGGGAAGGCCGCGATCAGGGTCTCGCAAAGCGGCTCATTGCGCGCGAGTCCGGAGGGCGCGGCGCTCCAGCCGACGCCCTCTACATGACCCTGGTCAAGGATCATCAGGGCGAGCCGAACTTCGGGACGGTCCGGGCCGGCTGCGGCGGGCCGGAGTTGCTCAATCGCCCAGCCGATCCACCCTGCCCAGAGATCGAGCGTTTCATCGCTCGGCATGCCGCCGGAGTGCGACTGGGGCCGCAGCGGGAAGGCCGGCCAGTTCCGACCAGAGCGTCTGGACCGCATTGTCCTCGTCATCGACCACATCGAGGGCCGGACAGACGGAGGTGAGCGCCATCAGGGACGCAGGCGGCGCCACGGTCGCGACGCGCCCGACCCGCTCATGGACCGCCGCAACGATCTCCTCGGGAGACGAGCTCATGGCTGCGTCTTCCAGATCAGCTGGACAGGATCGTCGAGCACGTCCCAGAGCCGAATGAAGTCGTCGGCAATCCGCTGCCCGTCGGGGACCTTCTGCAGAATGTGGTACGCGGCACCTGCGTGATTGACGAACCGAGAGACCAGGCGAGCGCGCCGCCTCGTCGCTCGGGGAAGATCAGGAACCGGTCGTGGGAGGGCCAACTGCCCTCGCCGCGACTGATCCGGTACTCGAGCTTCAATCCCGTGCCAATGCGCTGATCAGCAAGACGCCCCGCATCGCCGAGGCTGGGTTCGGCGTGATCTGCCTGGCTCATGAATGGGACAATATCGATGCGTTCAAAGCCCGGTTCTTCCCGGCTTCACTGGTGCTGCGCGTCGACCTGCCTCATCCTGTGCTCTCTGAGGGTAGGACGGGGCGAGAATAGTTTAACGCCCTATCCCGCGCCATCGAAACGGCCAGGCCGATGCTCGTCCGGGCGATTAAAGCGATGACATCCGAGGCGGCCGCGCGGCGGAATCGAAGTCCTATCCTGTTGCCCTTGAGCAACTTCTCATCCGATAGGCTGCGGCCTTCGATCTAACGGCTGGCGGCGGACCTTTTGGACGCGGAGCGGCCTTCAGACCGCATCTGCAGGCCTGCGACGAGATCGAGCTCGCCCATCCATTCAACGCCAAAGGCGGAAAAGGCTTTCTTGATAATGCGAACGTAGTGTTCCGATCACCGGGCCGGGATCTGCACGGACAGGTCTGGCACCGGCCCGGAGAGGGCCATCTCGAAAGTTGCAGTCTCAATGGGCGGTTTCGGCTGGGCGGGCCCATCGCGACTGGTTTCCATTACGACTGTACGCGACCGCCGAAGCTCGAGGGGGATTTCAGCAACTGCCACGGCAAGGTGGCCGGCTATGAGAGCCGACCTCACCTGAACATCGCGCCTAATGACTTCGTACGCGCTTAAGGAAAATTGAGAGGGGTGATTTGGGCGACAGCTCCGCTGTCGCCCTAAATCCCTTGTTGCGAGCTTGGCATCCGCCGTCATGTCTTATGCGCTTCGACCCAACGATGGGGGATTCTGCAGAACCAGCCCATCGATTTCGGTCGGAACACAAGGCGATTGCGCTACGCAACTTACGCAACCGCCATTCGCTAGGCACGTCCCGCCGAGGCGGTTAGTGCGCACGTGGCTCAAGACTCTCGTATCGTACCTAGAACCTAATAATGCGTTCCGCAAGGCCAAGTTCACCGGCCTCAAACGTCGCGACGTCGCCGACCGGGGCCAGGAACACCCACTTAGGTAGGCACCGATGCCGGTTGCGCAAGCCTTGCGATCCATCACGACACGCCACGCGGATTGCCTCGACTCCTGTGCAGCAAAGAGGCCTCGCAACCCCACGCGATTCTCACGACCCCGATGCAGTGCAGCCGCCGCGGTTGGTAGAGGCGCTACACACTGCAGCAGTGGAACGACCTGCTTTTGAAGGGCCAGCCCGTCGACGACGACAAGATAATCTCGGACTTCCGGGAAGGCTGGCATATCCGCAAGGCCCGCTTTTCCCGTGCCCGCCTGGTGAAGGCGTTGGATTGGATGAGAGTGAACGGCATGACCCCATCGGGGCGTGGAACGCGGACGCGGGTGCGCGCGACGCAGATTGCGGACCAAACCTTCAGTAGCGCTCATTGAGCAGGTGTTTCGGCGCGGGCGCTGCCGCGTGAACGTCCGCATGTAATCCGCCTACCAATGCCCGCAACTGGCGCCAACCCGTCCTACCCTCTTGCAAATGTGCAGGAGGCGACTGAGGCACCGTTAAGTGGTCAGCTAAGTGGTGGCTGGAAAAATCGCGCGGTTTTTCAGGCAGCCATTGAGCCACTCTTAATTTGTCCCGACACCTTATCCCTGCGCCAGCACCACCGGCGCAATAATTATCACAGGTTGCGCATTAGCTCGCTTGGAGCGAATATGAGTTCGCGTGCGCGGGGCACGCGTTCAAGGAGACAAGAGGATGAAAATCCGACTTAAGGCTCTGCTCGCAGGAACGGCTTTCGCCGCCAGTCTGGCTACAGGCGCCGCCGCCTATACCGAACTCGATCCGCAGATCGCATACGCCTACACCCTGTACGCGGACGAGGCGAAAACCCAATACATTGGAATGGCTTACGATACCGGCTGCGTGGTTAGCGGTCATAATGTCTATGCACAGCGGGTCCAACTGCACACCCCCTACTTCGACGCCACGCCGATGTATATTTGCACCGGAGGCGGACCGACCCTGCCCGAGGGGTGACCATCGCCTGAAGCGAAGATGGCGCCCCGCCTGATCCTTCGCGCGGGGCGTTTCGCGTCGAGCCTTTTCGCGGGACTCTCGCGCCAGCGCGGGCCACGGCCTATATCGCGGCGGATTCATCAAGGATGCCCGATGGCCTATGTCGCCCGCAACGATCGCCCCGCCGACAAGGCGGCCCGCTATGAAGAGGTCGAGGCGGAGATCCTGGCCGTGCTGGAGGGCGAACCGAACCTGACGGCGCGGATGGCGACCGTCGCCTCGATGCTGGCGGATGCGTTCGAGCCCTTCTTCTGGACCGGCTTCTATGTCGTCGCGCCGGACAAGGCGGACGAACTGGTGGTCGGCCCCTATCAGGGGACGCTGGGCTGCCTGCGCATCGCCTTCGGGCGCGGGGTGTGCGGAACCGCCGCCAGCACGCGCCGGACGCAGATCGTCGAGGATGTCCACGCCTTTCCGGGCCATATCGCCTGCGACAGCCGCTCGGCCAGCGAGATTGTCGTGCCGGTGCTGGACGCCGAGGGGCGGCTGATCGCCGTGTTCGACGTGGACGCGACCGAAAAGGCCGCCTTCGACGCCGAGGACCAGGCCGGGCTGGAGCGTCTGATGGCGAGGGTCTTCGCCGGCGATTGATCGGGCCGGCGGTTGATCGGCGGCCGTCGCCGTCTATGGTCCGGCCCGGACGGAGGGTCGGATGTCGGAACGGATAATCGCGATAACGGGCGGACACGGCGTGCTGGGCAAGGCGACGCTGGAGGCGGCGCTGGCGGCGGGGCTGAAGGTCGCGGTCATCGACCATGCGTTCGGCCATCCCGTGCCCGAGGGCGTGCTGGAGGTCGGCGGCGTCGACCTGACCGACGCCGAGCGGGCCCAGGCGGCCGTCGCGGCCGTCATCGCCCGGTTCGGGCGGCTGGATGTCCTGGCGAACATCGCCGGCGGCTTCGTCTGGCAGACGAACGACGATCCGGCGCCGGCGTGGGACCGGATGCACGCCCTGAACGTGACCACGGCGCTGAACGCCTCGCGCGCGGCCCTGCCCTATCTGAAGGCGTCCGGCGACGGACGGATCGTCAACGTCGGATCGGCGGCGGCGCTGAAGCCCGGCGCCGGCATGGGCGCCTATGGCGCGGCCAAGGCCGGGGTGCACGCCCTGACGCAGAGCCTGGCCGAAGAGCTGAAGGCGACGTCGGTGACGGTCAACGCCGTCCTGCCCTCGATCATCGACACGCCGGCCAACCGCAAGGACATGCCGGACGCCGACCCCGCGGCCTGGGTGGCGCCGGCGGACCTGGCCCGGGTGATCCTGTTCCTGGCCTCGCCGGACAGCCGGGCGATGACCGGGGCGCTGGTCCCCGTGACGGGGCGCGTCTGATGCGCGCCGACCGGGTGCGCAGCGTGCTTTACCTGCCGGCCTCGAACCCGCGCGCGGTCGAGAAGGCGCGCACCCTGGCGTGCGACGTGGCGATCCTGGACCTGGAGGACGCGGTCGCTCCGGAGCGGAAGGCCGAGGCCCGCGCCGCCGCCGTGGAGGCGGTTCGCGCCGGCGGGTTCACAGGCCGTCTGGGCGTGCGGGTCAATGCGCTGGACACGCCCTGGGGGCTGGACGATCTGGCGGCGATGAAGGCGGCGGGCGCATCGCTGGTGGTCGCGCCCAAGGTCGAGACGCCCGAGGCGGTTCACGCCATCTCGGCCGACCTGGCGAAGGAGGCCGACCTGTGGGTCATGATCGAGACGCCGCGCGCCCTGCTGAACCTGACGGACATCGCCGAGGCCGGCGGCGCGCTGGACGGGCTGATGCTGGGGGTCAACGACCTGGCCAAGGCGCTGGGAACCGGCGCCGCGCCCGACCGCGAGCCGCTGAAGCCGTGGCTGTCCCTGGTCGTGGCGGCGGCGCGGGCGCATCAGTTGCTGGCGATCGACGGGGTGTTCAACCGGATCGACGACGCCGACGGCCTGGCCGAGGAGGCGGCGCAGGGGCGACTGTACGGATTCGACGGCAAGAGCCTGATCCATCCGTCGCAGATCGAGGCGGCCAACCGGGCCTTTTCGCCCTCCGACGCCGAGATCGCCCAGGCCCGCGCCATCGTGGCGGCGTTCGCCAGGCCGGAGGCGCACGACGTCGGCGCCTTGCGCGTCGACGGGGCCATGGTCGAGCGGCTGCACCTGGCCCAGGCCCAGGCCCTGTTGCGGCGGGCCGAGGAGACCGAGGCGAACTGATCGCGATTGCGACACTGCGTCATCTTGTCGTGCGCGGCGAGGCACCCCAACTGCACCAAACGCCACAATAAGCCGCCCCGCCCGCCACAGGAGCCCTGATGCCCCATGCCGACAGCCTGATTCTGACCCTGGTCGGGGGCTTCGTCCTGGCCTTCGTGTTCGGCATGCTGGCCAATCGGCTGAAGCTGTCGCCGCTGGTCGGCTATCTGGTCGCGGGCATCGTGGTGGGGCCGCACACGGCCGGTTTCGTCGCGGACACCCATCTGGCGCCGCAACTGGCCGAGATCGGCGTCATCCTGTTGATGTTCGGGGTCGGGCTGCATTTCTCGCCCAAGGACCTGATGCAGGTGCGCAAGGTCGCCATCCCCGGCGCCGTGGTCCAGATCGCCGCCGCCACGGTCATGGGCTGGGCGCTGGGCCGGTTCGCCCTGGGCATGAGCGATGTCCAGGGCCTGCTTATGGGCTTTGCGCTGTCGGTCGCCTCGACCGTGGTGCTGATGCGGGCGCTGGAGGAGCGGCGCCAGAACAAGGGCGAGATCGGGCGCATCGCCGTGGGCTGGCTGATCGTCGAGGACCTGGTGATCGTCATCGCCCTGGTCATGCTGCCGATGATCATCATGCCCGCCGGCCAGGTGATCGACGGCCCCGCCCTGGCGCTGAACATCGGCTGGACCCTGCTGAAAGTCGCCGTCTTCGTCGCGGTCATGCTTTATGTCGGCGGCAAGGCCCTGCCCTGGCTGCTGGTGCGGATCGCCCACACCAAGTCGCGCGAACTGTTCACCCTGGGGGTTCTGTCCATCGCCCTGGGGATCGCCTGGGTCGCCTATGCCCTGTTCCATTCCTTCGCCCTGGGGGCGTTCCTGGCCGGGCTGGTGCTGAACGGGACGCCGCTGGGCCACAATGCGGCGGAACGGTCCCTGCCGTTGCGGGACGCCTTCGCGGTGCTGTTCTTCGTCTCGGTCGGCATGCTGTTCGACCCGGCCATCCTGGTCGAAGCGCCCCTGGCGGTCGCGGGCGTGATCGGCATCGTGGTGATCGGCAAGACCCTGGCCGCCCTGGCGATCACCGCCGTGTTCAAGCTGGACCGCCGGACCAGCCTGACCGTCGCCGCCAGCCTGGCGCAGATCGGCGAGTTCAGCTTCATCCTGGCGGCCCTGGGCATGACCCTGGGCGCCATGAGCCAGCAGACCCACGACCTGATCCTGGCGGCGGCCCTGATCTCGATCACCCTGCACCCCTTCGTGTTCAAGCTGATCGACCGGATGGGGGCGGCGCCGGACCCCGTGCGCGCCGCCCGCCCCGAGACCCTGCCCGAAAGCGCCATCCCCCAGACGCCGCCGCTGGAAAAATAGACCCGATCAAGAAACCGAGACGAGGCCGCGCGCCGTCTTGGTGCGCGCGCCCGTCGGGACTAGCGTGGGCGCATGACATCGCCCGACGCCGCCACCCCCGCCACCCTGCATTATGGAGACGGCGAATTCGCCGTGCTCAAACCCGGCCGCTTCGTCCGATGCGCGGTCACCGACCGGCCCATTCCGCTGGAAGCGCTGCGCTACTGGAGCCCGAGCCGTCAGGAGCCCTATTTCGGTCCCGCCGAATTCGTCGCGCGGGCCACGGGTCGCGCATGAGGCCGTCGCGCCGCGCCCTGATCGCCGGCGTCGGCGCCACGCTGGCCGCGCCGTCGGTCTTCGCCCATGCGCAGACCCAAGATCGGCGTCCGCTGGAGATGGCGCTGAACGGCGCCTGGCGTCAGGGCGGTTTCATCTTCGGCCGCACGGCGCCGCGCGCCCTGATCCTGGTGGACGGCGAAGCCCTGACGGCGGCCTCGGCGTCCGGCCTGTTCGTCGTGGGCTTCGACCGGGACGCGCCCGGCAGCGCCGAGATCGAGGCGCGCTCCGGCGCGCGCTCGGCCCGGCGGGTCATCGACATCGCGCCGCACGTCTTTCCCTCGACCCGTATCGACGGCCTGCCGCCCTCGACCGTCGAGCCCAGCGATCCGGCGCTGCTGGCCCGCATCCAGCAGGAGATCGCGGTCAAGACCGAGGCCTTCGCCAGTCGGATCGACGCCGACGACTTCCGCGACGGCTTCGTCTGGCCGCTGGAAACCTATCGGATCACCAGCGAATGGGGCTCCCAGCGCGTGCTGAACGGGACGCCGGCGCGGCCCCACTATGGCGTCGATCTGGCCGCGCCTGCGGGAACCGCCATCCGTGCGCCGGCGGCCGGCCACATCGTCCTGGCCCGGCCCGGCATGCATTTCGAAGGGGGCCTGACCCTGATCGACCACGGCCAGGGGTTGATCAGCTGCTATCTGCATCAGTCGCGGCTGGACGTCAGCCAGGGCCAGACGGTGCGGCGGGGCCAGGTCCTGGGCCGCGTCGGCATGACGGGCCGCGCCACCGGCCCGCATCTGTGCTGGCGCATGAAGTGGCGCGACCGCAACATGGACCCGTCGCTGCTGGTCGGCGCCGCCATGCCAAATCGGCAAACATAACAAAGGCCAAGCTTGTGGGGATAGGTAAATCCCCTTACCGTCCAGCGGTATCCTCAGTCGGGCGTCCATGTCGTCACTACAGTCGCTTAACGTCCTGCTGGTGGACGACAACCAGAACATGCGAACGATCGCCGCAGCCGTGTTGCACTCCGCCGGCATACGCGAGGTGCGCGAGGCGCCCGACGGCGCCGCTGGCTACGACATCCTGCGCCGACAGCCGGTCGATGTGGCGATCATCGATTTCAACATGTTCCCGATGGACGGGGTCGCCTTCACGCGAATGGTCCGCAGCGATCCCCACAGCCCCAACATCTATCTGCCGATCATCATGATGACGGGCCATTCCGAGGCCAGCCGCGTCCGCGAGGCGCGCGACGCTGGCGTGACCGAGTTCCTGGTCAAGCCGATCACGGCCAAGGCGGTGCTGGACCGGATTCACGCCGTCATCTTCAAGCCGCGCCCCTTCGTGAAGACCGAGACCTATTTCGGGCCGAGCCGCCGTCGTCGCCAGGTCGCAGACTACGCCGGGCCGTTCCGCCGGGCCTCGGACGGCAGATCAGGCGACGGGCGGTAGGGCGGCATAGACCCGGTCCGGCCACCGCTTGTGGACCCAGAACCAGTCCTCGGGCGTCTCGCGCACCCGGTCCTCGACGAAACGATTGGCGGCCTGGACGCCGGCCAGGATGTCGGCCGCCCGGTCGCCGGTGTCCGCCACCGCGATCGGGTCGTGGGCGGTCACCCGGAATCGCACGCCGGGCAGGCGCACCACCGAAAGCGGCAGCATGACCGTGTCGAACTTCAGCGCCAGCCGCGCGGCGCCGGGCGAGGCGTTGACCGGCTGGTTGAAGAACTGGACCTCCGGTCCCTGGTTGTATTTCTGATCGACCAGCAGGGCGATGGAATCGCCCCGCTTCATGCCCGCCATCAGCTCGCGCGTGCCGTCGCCCTTGGGCGCGAACAGGCGGATGCCGTAACGCTCGCGGCTCTGGCGGATCAGGGCGTCGACATAGGGGTTGTTCGCCGCGCGATAGGTCACCTGGCACGGCACGCCCGAGGCCATGATCACCGCCGCCATCACCTCGAAATTGGCCAGGTGGCCCGAGATCAGCACCGCCGGCCGGCCGCTGTCGCGCAGGGCGTGCAGCCGTTCCATGCCCACCACTTCGACCCGTCCGCCTTCCGGCGTCAGATGATCCATGACCGCCAGTTCGGCGAAGGTGCGGCCCGTCCGCTCCCACTGTTCCAGCGCCAGGGCGTCGCGCGCGGCGGCCTCCATCTCGGGAAAGGCGATCCGCAGATTGCGCATCACCGTCTTCTGCGTGCCGGTCAGCGGCCCCAGGGTCTTCAGCAGCCAGCCGCCCAGGCCCGAAGCCCGCTCGACGCCGAGAAACCGCAGGAAGCCGAACAACGTCCGAAAGGCGAAGGCCTCCAGGCGCCAGACCGTATCCTGTTTCCAGTTTTTTGCGCTACCGCCCTTCGGGCTGCTTGAGCGCGCGTCTTCACCAGGCAATCGTCAATCCGCCGTCCACCACCAGGGTCTGGCCGGTCACATAGGCCGACGCAGGGCTGCACAGATAGACCGCCGTGCCCGCGATTTCATCGGGCTGGCCGATCCTTTTCAGCGGCGCCGGCTCGGTGACCGTCTTCAGCAGCTCGGGATTCTCCCACAGGTATTTGGCGAAGTCGGTCTGCACCAGGCCGGGCGCGATGCAGTTCACCCGCACGTTCGACGGCCCGTATTCCACCGCCAGATTGCGCGCCAGCTGCATGTCGGCGGCCTTGGAGATGTTGTAGGCGCCGATCAGGGCGTTGCCGCGCAGGCCCCCGATGGACGAGATGATCAGGATCGCGCCGTCCTTCCGCTCCAGCATCTGGGGCGCGACCATCTGGATCAGCCAGTGGTTGGAGATGACGTTGTTCTGAAGGATTTTCTGAAATTGATCGTCCGTGATCCCCGCCATCGGCCCGGCGTAGGGATTGGTCGCGGCGTTGCAGACCAGAATGTCGATCCGGCCGAACGCCTTGGTCGTCTCGTCGACCAGGCGCTGAAGTTCTTCCCTGGAGGCGATGTTGGCGGGAACGGCGATGGCTCGGCCATCGCCGTATTTGCCGTTGATCTCGGCGGCGACTTCGTCGCACGGCCCGGCCTTGCGCGAGGAGATGACGACCCTGGCGCCGTGTTCCGCCAGCCGTTCGGCGATCGCCTTGCCGATCCCGCGCGACGAGCCGGTGATGATCGCGACCTTGCCGCTGAGATCGAACAGTTCCATGGCGTCTTCCCTGATTTGCTACGGGATATTTCGGTTCCCGCTCTAGCCGAATGTCATTGATAGCCCGATACTGCAGCGATTCCATCCGGGAGTGGCCTTCGCCAGCCGATGCGCAACATAACCACGGCCTTTCTCTACTTCGCCTATCTGTTCCTGGGCCTGACCGTGGGCGCCTTCCTGTGGCGCGCCGGGCTGGGGATCGGCGCGGGCGTGGCAGGGACGCTGGGCGCGCTGGGCCTGCTGGGCGCCTTTCACGGCATCGTCACGGGCGTCGCCGCCCGGCGCGTCCTGAAGAAGGAGATCGCCCAGGTCCGCGAGGCGCACCGCCTGCTGGCCGATGCGATGGAATCGACCCAGGGCGCCCTGACCGAACTGGCCCACGCCATCGAGAGCGGCGCCCTGTCGGACACTGACGCCCTGACCGGCGAGGTGCGGATGCTGGAAACCCTGGTCCAACAGATGAGCGAAAGCATCGACCAGCGCCTGTCGGCCGCGCCCAGCATCGGCGTCGAAAGCTTCGAGGGTCGTCGCCAGGCCCAGTCCAACGTCCTGTTGCGCACCATCCACGAGGCGCTGAGCGAGGGGCGCGTGGACCTTTATCTGCAGCCGGTCGTATCCCTGCCCCAGCGCCGGACCATCTTCTACGAAAGCTTCACCCGCCTGCGCGACGCCTCCGACCGGGTGATGATGCCGGCGGAATATCTGTCGCTGGCCGAGGGCGAGGGCCTGGTGCCGGCCATCGACAACCTGCTGCTGTTCCGCTGCGCCCAGATCGTGCGGCGGCTGGCGCGCCAGGACCGCAAGGTCGGCGTCTTCTGCAACGTGGCCCTGACCTCGCTGGGCGACGAGACCTTCTTCCCGCAGTTCCTGGATTTCCTGCAGGAGAACCGCGACCTGAACCAGGCGCTGATCTTCGAACTGGGCCAGGCCACCTTCGATGCGCGCGGCGCGGTCGAGGCGCGCAACATGGCCAAGCTGGCGGATCTCGGCTTCCGCTTCTCGCTGGACAAGGTGCAGACGCTGGATCTCGATTTCGCGGACCTGCAACGCTCGGACGTGAAGTTCATCAAGGTCGCCGCCGACCTGCTGATCGAACAGTTGCTGGACCTGGACGGGGGCGCGCCTCTGCGCTCCATGCCCGACATCCAGGCGGCGGATTTCGCCGCCCTGACCCGCCGCTACGGCGTCGAGGTGATCGCCGAAAAGGTCGAGGCCGAACGCCAGATCGTCGATATCCTGGAACTGGATGTGGCGATGGGCCAGGGCCACCTGTTCGGCGAGCCGCGCGCCATCAAGGAGCAGGTGCTGGCGGAGACCGACCCGCCGGCGGAGTTCCTGCGCTCCACGCTGCGCAGCGCCGAACAGCGGCGCAGGTTTAGCTAGGTCCACCCTGTCTCCTCTCCGCTTCGCGGGAAGGTGGCGCGTCGCGCGGCGTCGCGTCGGAGGGATTCTTCACCGCATCGCAGCCGGACTCGCTTCAGGAGCCCCTCCACCGCTGCGCGGTCCCCCTCCCCATTTCATGGGGAGGAGACTTTCGTCTCGCCGTCCGAGTCGCTACTCAGCCTCACATGACCCTTCCCCGCGCACTGCCTCACCTCGGCGACATCGCCGCCGACTATGACATCCTGCTCTGCGACGTGTGGGGCGTGATCCACAACGGGCGCGAAAGCTGGCCCGGGCCGTGCGAGGCGCTGGCGCGGTTCAACCGCGAGGGGGGCCATGTCGTCCTGATCTCCAACTCGCCACGCCCGGCCTCGGACGTCGTGGCTCAGTTGGACGGGCTGGGCGTGCCGCGCGACAGCTGGAAGGCCTTCGTCACCTCCGGCGACGCCACCCGCGCCGAACTGGCCAGGCGCGCGCCCGGCCCGGCCTGGATCGTCGGCCCCGAACGCGACGCCCCCCTTTACGAAGGTCTGGGGCTGGAACGCGCGTCCAGCGCCGCCGAGGCCGCCTTCATCTCCGTGACCGGCCCGGTGGACGACACGGTCGAGACGCCCGAGGATTACCGCGAACGCTTCGCCGTCGGCGCCGCGCGCGACCTGGAGCTGATCTGCGCCAATCCCGACCGGGTCGTGCAGCGGGGCGACAAGCTGATCTATTGCGGCGGTTCCCTGGCCGACCTCTACGCTTCGCAGGGCGGGCGCGTGGTCATGGCGGGCAAGCCCTATGCGCCCATCTACGATCTGGCGCTGAAGGAGGCGGAGGGCCTGCTGGGCCGCCCGGTCGACCGGTCGCGCGTCCTGTGCATCGGCGACGGCGTCGTGACCGACGTCATGGGCGCAAACGCGCAAGGTCTGGACTGTCTGTTCATCGCCCAGGGCATCCATGGCGACCAGGCCAGGGGCGAGGACGGCGACCTGGACCCCGCCCGCGCCGGCGCCCTTCTGAAGGCGGAAACGGCCTATGCGCGATACGCCGCGCTGGAACTGAACTGGTGAGGCTCGCCATTTTGTCGCACCGCGTCTAAAGCCTCCCCATGGTCGAACTCGTTCAGCAACATCCCTCCGGCGGCTATATCCTGGAGGAACTCCACGTCGGCATGGCCGCCGAGAAGATCGTCGTCGCCACCGAGCAGCGCATCCAGCTGTTCGCCGAGGCGTCCGACGACTTCAACCCGGTCCACCTGGACGAGGCCTTCGCGTCGAAGACCGCCTATCGCGGGCGGATCGCGCACGGCCTGCTCAGCGCCTCGTTCGGCTCGGCGGTGGTGGGGACCATCCTGCCGGGCGCGGGCTCGATCTACATCTCCCAGACCCTGGCCTTCCACCAGCCGGTGCGGATCGACGACGAGGTCCGCATCCGGATCACCGTGATCGAGGTCGAGCCGGAAAGCGCGCGGGTCAAGCTGAGCTGCGAGGGCTTCGTGGGCGAGGTCATGATCATGGACGGGGTCGCCGTGGTCCGCGTGCCGCGCCGGCGCAAGCCTTCCGCGCGCTGATGCGGGTCGTCCGCGACTGGCGCGGCCTGGCCGACGACCTGAAGGGGGCGGCGGTCGCGGTCGGCGCCTTCGACGGGGTGCACCGGGGCCATCAGGCGGTCATCGCCGGCGCGCGGAACGCCGCCGAAAAGTTGGGCGCGCCGCTGGGCGTCGTCAGCTTCGATCCCCATCCGCGCCGCTGGTTCCAGCCCGACGCCGCCCCCTTTCGCCTGATGACCGCCGACCAGATGGCCGAGGCCCTGGCGCCGCTGGGCGTCGAGGTCCTGTATCTGCTGCCGTTCGACGGCGAGATGGCGGGCATGACCGACGCCGAATTCGCCGAGCGCGTGCTGGCCGGCGGCCTGGGCGTCCGCCACGCCGCCGTCGGCTTCGACTTCACCTTCGGCAAGGGCCGGTCGGGGTCGCCAGAGGCCCTGCGCAACTATGGCCAGCGGCTGGGCTTCACCGTCTCCGTCGCCGAGCGGCTGGACGACGCCGACGGGCTGAAACTGTCGTCCAGCGCGGTGCGCGAGGCGCTGAAGGCCGGCGACATGGCCCGCGCCGCCGCCATACTGGGCCGGCCCTTCGCCATTCGCGGCGAGGTGATCCACGGCGACAAGCGGGGCCGCACCATCGGCGTACCGACCGCCAACATCGACCTGGGCGACTATATGCGCCCGGCCTATGGCGTCTATGCGACGCGGACCCGGCTGGCGGACGGACGGGTCGTGGACGGCGTCGCCAGCCTGGGCGTGCGGCCCATGTATGCGCTGGAGACGCCGCTGCTGGAGGTCTGGCTGTTCGACTTCGACGAGGACCTGTACGGCCAGACGGTCGAGACGGAACTGGTCGCCTGGCTGCGCGGCGAACAGAGGTTCGACGGCCTGGAGGCGCTGAAGGTCCAGATCGACGCGGACGCGAAGGCGGCGCGAAAAATCCTAGCCTCCTAATATCCGCCCATCCGGAGTTAAAGGGGTCGAAGCCCCGCCGCGAACCGTTTCCAGTTCTGGACATAGTGTTCGGCCGACATCTGCAGCACCGCGACGTGGTCCGGATCGCGCTCGCGCACCACCTTGCCGGGCTGGCCCATGACCAGGCTGTTGTCGGGGATGACCTTGCCTTCGGTGATCAGGGCGTTCGCGCCGATGATGCAGTTGCGGCCGATCTTCACCCCGTTCAGCACCACCGCACCGATGCCGATCAGACTGTAGTCGCCGACCTCGCAGCCGTGCAGCATGGCCTGGTGGCCGATGGTGACGCCCCGCCCGATCATCAGGGGCGAACCCAGGTCCGTGTGCAGCACGCCGCCGTCCTGGATGTTGCTGTCAGGACCCACCGTGATCGGATCGTTGTCGCCGCGCAGGACGGCGCCGAACCAGACGCTGGCGTTCGTGTGAAGAATCACATTTCCTATCACCGATGCGCTCGGCGCCACCCAGTATTCGCCCACAGGCGGAAGCTGCGGTTTGCTGTCGCCCAATGCGTAAATGGTCATCCGAACACCGCCTAATCTTTGAAAATTGAGGGCTTTAACCTGTCGCTAACCACGATAGCATCAAACTGTTGATGCGATTCGCGGGTCGCCATTTCGGCCCCGGATCCGAAGCCGGATCAAGCCCGGTCCGGTCAGTTGTCGAGGCTTTGCGTGGCGCGTTGGGATCCGGGTTCGGACGTTCGGCGGCGGGTTCATCCCGTTTCTGACGGCCCTGCTGTCGATCCTGGCGGTTCTGCGGGCCGCGCCCCCTTCCTCCCCAAGACCACCCAAGGCGGAACCCGTGCGGGTCCGCCTTTTTTCATGCCCTGGAGGCGTCCATGACCAAGCGTGCGGCAATGAAGCGTCAGTCCCGTGAGAACGGAATCCTGGATTCGCGGGACTTTATCGAGGAGTCGAAGGTTCGCCGGCTCCATGCCCCTCACAACGAACGGTCGGGCTGGTCGCCCTATCCGTCGAACGACGACCGCGAGCAGGGCTATCTCAAGACGCTGAAGCCGAAGTCCGAGGGCCAGACCGAACTGATGGAGGCCATCGACGCGCACAATCTGGTCATGGCGCTGGGTCCCGCAGGCACGGGCAAGACCTATCTGGCGGTGGCCAAGGCGGTCGAGGCGCTGGAGGCGGGCAAGGTGGGGCGCATCGTGCTGAGCCGGCCCGCGGTCGAGGCCGGGGAATCCATCGGCTTCCTGCCCGGCGACATGGAGGACAAGCTGGCCCCCTATCTGCGCCCGCTGTACGACGCCCTGTCGGACCGTCTGTCGATGAAACGGGTCAAGGCGCTGATGGCCGAAGGCCTGATCGAGATCGCGCCCATCGGATACATGCGCGGGCGCACGCTGAACAACGCCTTCATCGTCGTGGACGAGGCCCAGAACTGCACCTACGTCCAGTTAAAGATGCTGCTGACGCGGCTGGGCTGGCATTCGACCATGGTGGTCACCGGCGACCCGCAGCAGTCCGACCTGCTGCCCGGCATCTCGGGCCTGGCCGACATCTCGGCGCGGCTGGAGGCGGTGGACGACATCGCCGTGGTGCATCTGGCCGAACGCGACATCGTCCGCCATCCGCTGGTCGCCTCGATGATCGGGGTGCTGTGAGGCTCTGAACGGCCGTCTCCCCGGTTGGCCACGACCGGGGAGACAGGACGCACAACCTGTGAGACATATATCCTGACGCAAAACGGCGTGACGCCGCTGAGGGATCGCGTCCGGGATTCGTGTGACCGACGATGCAGGCGCGACCTTCGTGATCGTCCGTTCCACCGCCGTTCTGGCGGGCACCGCCTGGCTCGCCGCGGCGACGGCGTCGGCGCAAGACTTCGACGGCGCCGACCTGTTCGTCCGCGATCGGGGCGTGGGCGTAAGGGAGCGGTCGCACCCGGCCTATGAGGCGGCCGGCCTTCCGCTGGGGGCGATCACCCTCCTGCCCCGGATCTGGATCGAGACGGAATACACCGACAATGTCTTCGCCGCCGAGCATCAGGCGCAGGACGACGTTGTCTGGCGCCTGCGCCCCGAACTGACGCTGAAGGCCGAAGGCGCCCGCCATCAGGCCCAGGCCTATGCGCGCGGCGGCATCAGCCGGAACCTGGCGTTCGGCAGCGAGAATTTCCAGGACTGGCGGTTGGGCGGCGACGGCCGGATCACGGTCGCGCCGGGAACCCGTCTGGCCGCCGGCGCACAGGTGTCCCATGGAGTCGAGGCGCGCACGGCCTCGGGCGCGGCCGCGTCCAAACGCCCGATCCGGTTCGACGCCGCCGAAGCCCATGTCGAGGCCGCGCGGACGACGGGACGCCTGCGCCTGTCAGGCCGCACCGAGGTGCGACGCATCGAATATGCGGATGGCCGCGACGCCCACGGCGCGGTCCTTCCCCAGGCGAACCGCGATCGGACAGTCGCCAGCCTGGGGACGCGGATCGACTATGCGATCAGCCCGGCGACGGCTGTATTCGGACAGATCGCCGGCAACGTCCGCGACTATCGCGATGCGCACGCCGGCGCCCCGACGCGCAGTTCCTCGGGCCAGGAGGCGCTGGCGGGCGTGAACTTCGAACTGAGCGGGCTGAGCCGGGGGGAGGTCGCCGCCGGCTATATCCGCCAGAGCTTCGACGACGCGGCCTATGCCGATCTTTCCGGCTTCACAGGGCAGGCGAGGCTGGAATGGTTTCCGACCCAGCTGACCACCGTGACCGCCGCCCTGTCGCGCACGGTGGAGGATGCGGGCGTTCCCGGCGCGGCCGGGTCGCTGCGCACCGAGGTCGGGGCGGGGCTGGACCACGAACTGCTGCGCAACCTGATCCTGACGGCCCGGGCCGCCTATGCCGAGGACGCCTATAATGGCGTGGACCGGATGGATCGGCGGTTCAGCCTGACGCTGACGGGAACCTATCGTCTGAACCGAACCGTGGGCGTCGCCGCCGCCCTGGCCCGTATCGACCAGTCCTCGTCGGGAAGCCTGCGGGGCCCGGCCTACGATGTGACGCGGGCCTCCCTGTCCGTCTCGACCCAGTTCTGAACCGCGCGGGCGACCGACGATATTTGCGGTTGCGTTTAGCACATCTTTTGCCTGTGATGCGCGTGGTGGGAGGATTGAACAATGTCATCGACCGACGTCCGCCCCGAGGCCGCCGCCGAGGAGATCGACATCCGGCGGATGCTGGCGAGGTTTCGTCGCCGGTTCAGGCTGTTTGCGGCGGTCGCAGGGGTCGTGGCGGGGGCGGTGCTGGGCGTCGCCCTGATCCAGACGCCGGTCTATACGGCGACGGCGAGCCTTCAGATCAACACCCGCCAGGCCCAGGTGGTCGATTCCCGGGCCGTGTTGTCGGGCCTGAACGCGGAAACCGGGGTGGTGGACACCGAGGTCGAGGTGTTGAAGTCGCCGGAACTGGCGGCGTCCGTCGTCGATGCGCTGAACCTGACCGCAGACCCGGAGTTCAGTGCGCGCCTGCGCCCCCCAGGCCGGATGGATGGGGTGTTTGAGCGTCTGGGCCGGAAACGCGCGGCGCCGAACGCGGAGACGGACCTGCGGGCCGAACGCCAGGCGGTCGTCGATGCGGTGGGGCGGCGGCTGAGCGTGCGCCGCGTCGGCCTGACCTATTCGATGACCGTCGGCTTCACCGCCCAGGACCCGGCCAAGGCGGCCCGCGTCGCCAACGCCTTCGCCGAGCGGTATCTGGCGTCGCAGTTGCAGGCGAAGTTCGAGGCGAACGATCAGGCGAACCGCTTCCTCGCCTCGCGCCTGGACGATCTGCGCGGCCAGGTCGAGGCGGCCGAGGCGGCGGTGTCCGACTATCGCATCGCCAACGACCTGTTGAGCGCCCAGGGCGCGACCCTGACCGAGCAGGAGATCTCGGCCTATAACCAGCAACTGGCTGCGGCCCGCACGCAGGAGGCGGAACAGGAGGCGCGGCTGCGCACCGCCCGCGCGCAGCTGGCCTCGGGCTCCACTGGCGACGATGTGGGGGAGGCGCTGAACTCGCCCGTCATCCGCGAACTGCGCGCCCAGCGCGCGCCGATCAGCGCCCGCGTCGCCGACATGGGCGGACGGTATGGCCCGCTGCATCCCGATCTGGTCCGGGCGCGCAGGGAACTGGCCGACATCGACGCCCAGATCGAGGGGGAAATCCGCCGGCTGATCTCCAACCTGGAGGCCCAGGCCGGGGTCGCGCGCCAGCGTGCGGTCTCGGTCCAGACCAGCCTGGGCGCGGCGCGGGATGCGCTGGCGAGCAACAGCGCCGCCTCGGTCCGGCTGCGCGAGCTGGAGGGCGACGCCCAGGCCGCGCGCGCCGTCTATCAGGCCTTCCTGGACCGCTATCGCCAGACCACCGCCCAGACCGGCGTGGAACAGGCCGATGCGCGCATCATCTCGCGCGCGTCCATCCCGGCGGCGCCGAGTTCGCCCAAATTGCTGCTGCACCTGCTGCTGGGGCTGGTGCTGGGCGGGGGCGCGGGCCTGGCTGTGGCGATCATCGCCGAGAACCTGGACGCGGGCGTCGGCACGGCCGAGGACCTGGAACGCCGGCTAGGCTTGCCGGCCCTGGGTTCGATCCCTCTGGCCGCTTCGGTGGCCGAGCCGGCGGATCGGGCCGTTGCGCCGATCGACCTGGTGGTGAAACGGCCCCTGTCGGCCTTCGCCGAGGCCTTTCGCGCGATGCGGGCGGCGATCAATCATTCGGTCCAGGGGCCGGGCGGCCGGGTCGTGGTCCTGACCTCGGCCCTGCCCGGCGAAGGCAAGACGACGGCGGCTATCGCCCTGGCCCGCGTGTCGGCCCAGGCGGGGCTGCGGGTTCTGCTGCTGGACGGCGACCTGCGACGGCGGGGCGCTACGCGCGCCCTGGGTCTGCACGGCGGGCCAGGGCTGGTCGAGGCGCTGCGGGGCGAGGCCGCGCTGGAGGCGGTCCTGACGCGGGACGCCGCCTCGGGCGTCCAGATCCTGACGCTGTCGAACCACGCGCCTGTGGGCGAGGACCTGTTCGGGTCCGCCGCCATGGGCGCGCTGATAATCCGACTGCGGTCGTCCTTCGACCTGATCCTCATGGACGCGCCGCCCGTTCTGGCCGTCGCCGACGGCCGCACCTTGGCGGCCAGGGCCGATGCGGTGATCCTGTTGGCGCGGTGGCGGCGAACGCCCGCGCGCGCCGTCGCAGACGCGGCCAGACTGCTGCATCAGTCCGGCGCAGCGTTGCTGGGCGTCGCCCTGACCCAGGTGGACGTCAACGCCCAGGCCCGACAAGGCTATGGCGACGCGGGCTTCTATTACGGCCAGTACCGCCGGTACTACATCGGCTAGCCGGCCAGCGCGGACTTTCCATTCACACAGTTCTCCTTGCCTGAAGCGGGGCGGTTGGGCCTAACTGGGCGGCATCCCATTCCTCCCCGCCGCAGACGAGTGTTCCGATGACCCGATCCAGCCGCCGTTGCCCTCTCCTTCGCGCGGCGGGGCTGGGCGCCCTGATCGGCGGCGCGATCCTGCTGACAGGCCCCGCGCAGGCGCAGACCCAGCCGGCCGACGCGCGCGCCCTGCATGAGCGGCTGCTGGTGCTGGACACCCACCTCGACACGCCCGCCAACCTGGTCAAGCCGGGTTGGAGCATCCTGGACCGTCACAGCGCCGTGGAGGATTCGTCCCAAGTCGATTACCCGCGCATGGTCGAGGGCGGGCTGGATGGCGGCTGGTGGGCCGTCTATTCGGCGCAAGGGCCGCTGACGCCGGAAGCGACCGCCGCCTCCCTGGCCACCGCTCAGGAACGGATCGCCGCCATCCGCGCCTTGGCCAGCGACCATCCCGACCAGTTCGCCCTGGCCCTGAGGGCCGAGGACGCCGGCCCCATCGCGGCGGCGGGCAAGCGGGTGGTCTTCATCTCGATGGAGAACGCCTATCCGCTGACCGGGCGTCCAGACCAGCTTCAGGTCTTCTACGACCAGGGCCTGAGGATGATCAGCCTGGTCCATTTCGCCAATAACGACCTGGCCGATTCCGCCACCGACCCGGCGGGCCCGCGCTGGCATGGCATGAGCCCCGAAGGCCGGCGGATGGTGGCCCAGGCCAATCGCCTGGGTATGGTGGTGGACGCCTCGCACGCCTCCGACGACGTGTTCGACCAGTTGATCGCCTATTCCGCGACGCCGATCATCCTGTCCCATTCGGGCCCGCGCGATGTCTATGACCACCCGCGCAACGTCAGCGACGAGCGGCTGCGCCGACTGGCGGCGTCAGGGGGCGTGATCCAGGTCAACGCCCTGGGCGCCTATCTGAAGGCCCTGCCCGAGACGCCGGAACGCAACGCCGCCCTGGGGGCCCTGCGCGAAGAGTTCGGCCCCGCACCCGCACGGACGCCCGCCCAGAACGACGCCTATCTGGCGCGCCTGCGCATCATCAACCGCGAACATCCGGCGGCCCAGGCGGACTTCGAGGACTTCATCACCCATCTGCTGCACGCCTTGGCCGTGGCCGGGCCGCGTCATGTCGGCATCGGCGCCGACTGGGACGGCGGCGGCGGCGTCGCGGGCATGAACGATGTCGCCGCCCTGCCGCGCGTCACCGAACGGCTGCTGGCCGAGGGCTATTCCGAGGACGATCTGGCCGCCATCTGGTCCGGCAACGCCCTGAGGCTGCTGAAACAGGCCGAGGACTACGCGGCCTCGCTGAAAAGCTGAGCGCTCTCAGGCGGACAGGATGTTGTCGCGCTGTTCCGTCAGGACGGTGCGTCCCCGTTTGCGGCCATGATGGCGAAGGGTGGCGCGCTCGACCTCTTCGAGGCGTTGGGCGCTGGACAGGTCGCGCAGGACGGTCGGTTCGTTCGGGTCGGGCGGCGCGGCGGGATCGACAGGGCGCATGGGAGCCTCCGGTTCTGATCGCAGACGCCTTCAACGCCGCCGCGCCCGAAGGGTTCGCGGGCATGATCGTCCGAGGTCGCATAATCATATAAAGATATCCTTATATGATCTTGACTTTCATCGCCGCCGTGGCACCTTGGCCCGGTCAAGGTTCTGCGCGCGGTTCTCGGATCGCGCGGAGCTAAGAGGGAAGTCGGTGAGACGCAGCCTGCGTCGACTCCGGCGCTGCCCCCGCAACTGTGAGCGGCGAGTCGAGGGTCCATTTCGCGTCACTGGAGGTTCGCCTCCGGGAAGGCCGGGCCCGAGGCGTCGACCCGTGAGCCAGGAGACCTGCCTCGACAGATAACGTCCTCCGGCGGGGTGTCCGGTCAGGCCGCCTGTGCGCCGCCGGACCCTGGCTGTCCGCGTGGTCGTTCGCGCGACCCTGTCCGAAACCTGGCCACAGCACAGGTTTCAACAGATGACCGCCCCCTCCCCCGTCAAAGTCGCCACACTCGGCTTTCCCCGCATCGGCCCGAAGCGGGAGCTGAAGACCGCCCTCGAAGCCCATTGGGCCGGAAAGATCGAGGCCGAGGACCTGCTGGCGGCCGCCGGCGACCTGCGCCGCCAAGCCTGGGCGCGCCAGCGCGACCTGGGCGCCGACATCGTGCCGTCGAACGACTTCTCGCTGTACGACCAGGTGCTGGATGCGACCGCCATGGTCGGCGCCGTGCCCGCCGTCTATGGCTGGAACGACGAGCGGGTCGATCTGAAGACCTATTTCGCCATGGCGCGCGGCGATCAGGGCGAACGCTGCGAGCACGGCCACGGCCATGCGGGCGACGGCGTCCCGGCGGCCGAGATGACCAAATGGTTCGACACCAACTACCATTATCTGGCGCCCGAGTTCGAACCGGATCAGGCGTTCCGCGTCGCCTCGACCAAGGCGCTGGACGAGTATCTGGAGGCCAAGGCGCAAGGGATCAAGACGCGGCCGGTGCTGGTCGGGCCAGTCAGCTATCTGCTGCTGGGGAAGGCGAAAGGCGACTTCGATCCGCTGACGCTGCTGCCGCGCCTGCTGCCGGTCTATGCCGAGGTGCTGCGCGCCCTGGCGCGGGCCGGGGCCACCTGGGTGCAGTTGGACGAACCGTGCCTGGTCACGGACCTGAGCGACGAGGCGCGCGCCGCCTATGACCATGCCTATCGCGTGCTGACCGACGTCGTGCCGCCGATCAAGGTGATGCTGACGACCTATTTCGGCGGTCTGGACGACAATCTCGACACCGTGCTGCGCCTGCCGGTCCATGGTCTGCACATCGACCTGGTGCGCGCGCCGGATCAGCTTCAGGCCGTGGTCGAACGCAGCCGCCCGGACCTGGTCCTGTCGCTGGGCGTGATCGACGGCCGCAATGTCTGGAAGGCGGACCTGAACGCCATCCTCGACCGGATCGAACCGGTGGCGGCCTCGGGCCGGACCGTGATCGTGGCGCCGTCCTGCTCGCTGCTGCACACGCCGATCGACCTGGACCGCGAGGCGGGGCTGGACGACGAGATCAGGTCCTGGCTGGCCTTCGCCGTGCAGAAGATCGCCGAACTGGCGGTGCTGGCCCGCGCGCTTAACGAGGGCCGCGACAGCGTACGCACCGAATTGGACGCCACCTCCGCCGCCGTGGCGTCGCGCCGGACCTCGGCGCGCATCAACGATCCGAAGGTGCAGGTCCGCGCCTCCGACCACGACGAAACCCTGGGCCGCCGCGCCTCGTCGTTCGAAATCCGCCGTCAGGTCCAGGCGGCGCGGCTGAAGCTGCCGGCCTATCCGACCACCACCATCGGCTCCTTCCCCCAGACGCCAGAGGTCAGAAAGGCGCGCGCGGATCACGCCAGGGGCGTCATCGACGATGGCGCCTACGCCGCCTTCCTGCGCGAAGAGACGGCGCGCACCGTCAAGCGCCAGGAAGACCTGGGCCTGGACGTGCTGGTCCACGGCGAGTTCGAGCGCAACGACATGGTCCAGTATTTCGGCGAACAGCTGTCGGGCTTCGCCTTTACGAAAAACGCCTGGGTGCAGTCCTATGGCTCGCGCTGCGTGCGGCCGCCGATCATCTATGGCGACGTGTCGCGGCCGAAGCCGATGACGGTGGAGTGGTGGCGCTACGCCCAGTCCCTGACCGACAAGCCGATGAAGGGGATGCTGACCGGGCCGGTGACGATCCTGAACTGGTCCTTCGTGCGCGACGACCAGCCGCGCAGCCGGACCTGCCGCCAGATCGCCTTCGCCATCCGCGACGAGGTGGTCGATCTGGAAGCCGCCGGGGCGCCGATCATCCAGATCGACGAGGCGGCCCTGCGCGAAGGCCTGCCGCTGCGCCGCAAGGACTGGCAGGCCTATCTGGACTGGGCGGTCGAGTGTTTCCGCATCACCGCCTCGGGCGTGCGCGACGAGACGCAGGTGCACACCCACATGTGCTATTCGGAGTTCAACGACATCATCGAGTCCATCGGGGCGATGGACGCCGACGTCATCTCCATCGAGACCTCGCGCTCGAAGATGGAGCTGCTGGACGCCTTCCGGACCTACAAATATCCGCAGGAGATCGGGCCGGGCGTCTATGACATCCACTCGCCGCGCGTGCCGTCGGTCGAGGAGATGTCGGCCCTGCTGGTCGCGGCGGCCGAGAAGCTGCCGGCCGAAAAACTATGGGTGAATCCAGACTGTGGCCTGAAGACCCGCAAATGGCCCGAGACGGAGGCGGCGCTGGCGAACATGGTCGCGGCGGCCCGGGCGGCGCGGGCCTGAGATGGAAACGCCCGATCCGCACGGCGCGGATCGGGCGTCATCGTCTGATGGCGAGGGTTACGCCTCCAGCCGGTATCCCGCGCCGCGCACGGTCTGCAGCATGGCCCGGTCGAAGCCCTTGTCGATCTTGGAGCGCAAGCGGCTGATGTGGACGTCGATGACGTTGGTCTGGGGGTCGAAATGGTATTCCCAGACCTTCTCCAGCAGCATGGTGCGCGTCACCGACTGGCCGGCGTGGCGCATCAGGAATTCCAGCAGCTGGAATTCGCGCGGCTGGAGGTCGATCTCGGTCTCGCCGCGATGGACGGTGCGGCCGATCAGGTTCATCTCTAGGTCTCCGACCTTGAGCACCGTCTGGACGCCCCCCGTCTCGCGCCGCCGCGCCAGGGCCTCGACCCGGGCGATCAGTTCGGCGAAGGCGTAGGGCTTGACCAGATAGTCGTCGGCCCCGGCCTTCAGGCCCGTGACCCGGTCCTCGACCTCGCCCAGGGCAGACAGGAACAGGACCGGGGTCTGGTCGCCGCCCTTCCTGACCGTCTCGACCATGCCGACGCCGTCCAGGCGCGGCATCATCCGGTCGACGACATAGACGTCATAACCACCCTTCTGCGCCTCCAAGAGGCCAAAGGCGCCGTCCACGGCGTGGGTCACGTCATGCCCCGCTTCGGACAGGCCCCGCACCATGGCGGTCGCCGCCTCGGCGTCATCCTCGACCACCAGAATCCGCATGAAACCCTCCCGGAATCAAAATCGCCGCCGATGGTAGCGCATCGGCGGCGATTCAGTGAGTTAAGGCTTGGTCAGAATGCCGATCATTTGGCCTCGGCGAACCTCAGCGGCACCGGGCTGGTGCCTTGGGGAGTACGGACGAACAGCAGGATGCTGGGACGTCCGGCCTGTTTGGCCGCCGCGACCGCAGAACGCAGGTCCTCGGCCGAGGCGATGTTGCGGTCATTGGCGCGCGTGATGACGAAACCGGGCTGGAACCCGAGACGCGCCGCGGCGGAACCGGACGCGACATTGGTGATGACCACCCCGGTCACGCTGTCGGGAATGTTGAACCGGGACCGCGCCGAGGGGGTGATGGCGGTCACGCCAAGACCCTCGATGGTCTCGCCCTGGTCGGGCTGAGCCTGCCAGGGCCTGGCCGCGCCGCCGCCTTCCTCGCTGGCGGCCAGCTCTTCTTCCGAAGGGCGCGTGCCCGATCGGACGTTCAGCGTCTGTCGACGTCCGTCGCGAATGACCTCCAGGCGAATGGTGTCGCCCGGCTTGGCCGCGCCCACGCGGCGGGTGGCTTCCTGACTGTTGGCGACAGCCTCGCCGTTGACGCCCACCAGCAGGTCGCCGACCCTGACCCCGGCGCGGGCGGCAGGGCCGTCCTCGGTCACGTTCTCGATCAAGGCGCCCTTGAAGTCCTTGGGCTGCCCCAGGGCCTCCCAGCCGTCTTCGGTCAGGGTGCGCAGCCCCAGGCCGACATAGCCCCGCTCGATCGCCTGACCGCGCATCAGACGTTCGGTGATCGACTTGGCCGTTTCGGCCGGGATGGCGAAGCCGATGCCGACCGATCCGCCGGTGGGCGAATAGATGGCCGAGTTCACGCCGATGACGCGACCGTAGATGTCGAAGGTCGGGCCGCCCGAATTGCCCCGGTTGATGGCGGCGTCGATCTGGATGTAGTCGTTATAGCCGGACGGATCGATGTCGCGCGCCTTGGCCGAGACGATGCCGGCGGTCGCCGTGCCGCCCAGGCCGAAGGGATTGCCGACCGCGATGACCCAGTCGCCGACGCGGGGCTGGGCCGTCTCTTCGAAACTGACGTATTTGAAGTCGTTACCCTCGACCTTGATCACGGCCAGATCGGTTCCGGCGTCACGGCCGATCAGGCGGGCCGGCAGTTCGCGGCCGTCCGACATCTTGACCTTGATCTCGGTCGCGTCGGCGACGACGTGGTTGTTGGTGACGATGAAGCCGTCCTGGGAGATGAAGAAGCCCGAACCGGCGCCCTGGGTCGTCTGGGGCTCGGCGTCCCCGCCCTGCCCCCGGCCGTTCGGCGGCACGAACTGGAACGGCAGGCCGGGGATCATGAAGGCGCCTTGGGGCTGATCCACCTTCACCGTCACGTCGATCTGGACCACGGCGGGCGCCACCTGTTCGAAGATGGTCGCAAAGCTGTTGGGCGCGCCGGGCGGAGGCGTGAAGTTTTCGCCATTGGCCGGAACGGGGGTGATGCGGTTCACCGCCTGCGGCTCGGCGTGCGCGCCGGGCCAGGTGATGACGCCGCCGGCGGTCGCCGCCGCCGCCAGGGTCAGGCCGGCCGCGGCCCCGAGAATGAACTCCTTGCGCTTCAGCATCGTGGTCCTTGCGATCCTCTTGTCCGACGCCATGCGGGCCTCGGTTTCGCGTTTGATATAGTCCAAACCGGCGCGACGCCAATTCCGACCGCAGATGGTTGGTCCTGACTAGCGCCCGTCGTGAGGCGAGGTTGCGTCAGGATCGCGGCGAAGCTTCTCATTTCGGAGAAGTTCATCCAGCCGATGTTCCTCCTCGGGCGAAAGCGGCGGCGGCTCGATCGCGCGGCGCCGGGATCGGGCGATCAGGACCCCGACCGCCAGGACGACCAGGGCGAAGGGCCCGAACCACAGAAGCCAGGTCCCAGCCCGCATCGGCGGGGTGAACAGGACGTAGTCGCCAAAGCGCCTGACCAGGTCGTCGCGCACCTGCTGGTCCGTGGCGCCCGAGGCGATCTCCTCGCGGATCAGGCGGCGCATGTCGCCGGCGACGCCTGCCGGACTGTCGGCGATGGCCTCGTGCTGGCAGACGACGCAGCGCACGTTCTTGAACAGGGCCTGGGCGCGCGCCTCCTGCGCCGTGTCCGCCAGGGGGCGATCCGGCGCGGCGGGCGGTTCGGCCGCCGTCAGCATCAGGGCCAGGACCGGCGCGACGACAAGGACCGCCAGCCGCCTCACGCCGTCTTTCTCCGACGCGGACCGACGCCGACGCGCAGCCGCCGGTCCAGCAGCGACAGCAGGCCGCCCAGCGCCATGATCGCCGGCCCCAGGAAGATCAGCCGCGCCCAGGGGTTCCAGTACAGCCGCACGACCCAGGCCGGCTGGGCCGGGCTGCCCGCCCGTTCGCCCATCACAACATAGACGTCGTCCAGCCCGCGGAAATCCAGCCCGACCTCGGTCGTGGTCTGGCCGCCCGCGGGGAAGAAGCGACGCTCGGCCGTCACGGTTTCTGCGCGGCCCCGGTCGTTCGAGGGACGGACGGTCAGCCGGCCTTGTTCGGCCAGATAGTTCGGGCCTTCCACCACGCGCACGTCGTCCAACGTCACCGTCCAGGGCCCGGCGGAGACGCTCTGACCCAGGGTCAGGGCGCGGGCCGCCTCGGCCTTGAAGCCGGTCTCGACCACGGCGCCCAGGATGAAGACGCCCAGGCCCAGGTGCGCCAGGGTCATGCCCCAGGCGCCCAACGGCAGTCCCTTCAGGCGACGCAGGACCTCGGCGCTCGAGGCCCGGAACAGGCGCGCGCGTTCGGCGACCTCGGCCAGCGCCCCCAGGATCAGCCAGGCTCCCATGCCCACGCCAGCGGCGGCGAAGGCCTTGCGCGGCTCCCACAGGGCGTAGGCCAGGAGGGCGGCGACGATGGCCAGCCCCGCCGCCACGGCCAGACGCTGCATCGCCCCGCGCAGATCGCCCCGCTTCCACGCCAACAGCGGCCCGGCCGGCAGGATGACGAAGGCGACCATCATCAGGGGCGTGAAGGTCGCGGCGAAATAGGGCGGGCCGACCGAGATGGTCGCGCCGGACGCCGCCTCCAGGATAAGCGGATAGAGGGTGCCGAGCAGCACGGTCGCGGCGGCGGCGGTCAGAAACAGGTTGTTCAGCACCAGGGCGCCCTCGCGGCTGACGGGCGCGAACAGGCCCCCGCCCTTCAGCTGGGGCGCGCGCCAGGCGAACAGGGCGAAGGCCGCGCCCGCCGTGACGCCCAGGATGGCCAGCAGCATCAGGCCCCGCTTGGGATCGACCGCGAAGGCGTGAACGCTGGTCAGCACGCCCGACCGCACCAGAAAGGCGCCCAGCATGGAGAAGGTGAAGGCCAAGAGCGCCAGGAACACCGTCCACCCCGCCAGCGCGCCGCGCCGTTCGGTCACCACCGCGCTGTGCAGCAGGGCCGCGCCCGCCAGCCAGGGCATGAAGGAGGCGTTCTCGACCGGGTCCCAGAACCACCAGCCGCCCCAGCCCAGTTCGTAATAGGCCCAGAACGACCCCAGCGTGATGCCGACGGTCAGCAGCGCCCAGCTGGCCAGGGCCCAGGGCCGGACCCAGCGGCCCCAGGCGGGCCAGAAGGCGGTCTGGGCGCGCCCCTCGATCAGGGCGGCGACCGCCAGGGAGAAACAGACCGAAAAGCCGACATAGCCGGCATAGAGCATGGGCGGATGGATCGCCAGCGCCGGGTCCTGAAGCAGGGGGTTCAGCGACGCGCCCTGAACGGGGGCGGGATCGAGGCGGGTGAACGGGCTGGAGGTGAAGACGGCGAAGGCCAAAAACAGCGACCCCAGGGCCCCCTGCGCCGCGACGGCCGAGGCCTTGAGCCCGAACGGCAGGCCCCGCGCCCGCGCCAATGCTCCGCCGAAGACGGTCAGCACCAGGCACCACAGCAGCAGCGACCCCTCGTGGCTGCCCCAGGCGCCGGCGACCTTGTACAGCATCGGCTTGTCGGTGTGGCTGTTGGCCGCGACGTTGGAGACCGAGAAGTCCGAGGTCACGAAGGCGTAGATCAACGCTCCGAACGCCAGGGCGACCGCCCCCGCCGCGCCCAGGGCAGCGCCCTGCCCCGCGCCCGCCAGAACCGGGCTGCGCCGCACGCGGCCCGCCGCCGCCAGCCCCGTCTGCAGGATCGACAGCGCCAGGGCCAGCGCCAGGGCGAAGGCCCCGAACTCGGCGATCATAGGGTTGTTTGGGCGCTGCCGCCCTGCGGGCTGCCTGAGCGCGCGTCAGCCCCTTCCGGCCGCCATTCGCCCTTTTCCTTCAGACGGTCGGCGACCTCGCGCGGCATGTATTTCTCGTCGTGCTTGGCCAGGACCTGGCTGGCGTGGAAGGTGCGGTCGGCGGCGAACGCCCCTTGCGCCACGATCCCCTGCCCTTCGCGGAACAGGTCGGGCAGGTCGCCGTGATAGACCACCTGGGTGGTCGCGGCGTTGTCGGTGACCGCGAAGGCCACGACGCCGTCACCGGACTTGCGCACGCTGCCGGCCTCGACCAGGCCGCCCAGGCGGATGTTGCGGCCCTCCGGCGCCTTGTCGGCGGTGGCCTCGGACGGTGAGTAGAAGAAGGTCACGCTGTCCTGCATGGCCCACAGCGACAGGCCGACGGCCAGGGCCAGGATCGGCGTCACGGCCGCGACGACCCACAGGCGACGACGCGCCTTCGGCGATTTGGGCAGCCAGCTCATGCGGCGGAGAATCCGGGATCGGAGGACGGAAGCGCCGCATATACCGCCGCGCGGCCACAGGACAAACGCCTCATCGCGCGCCCTCCGCCCGGGGCATTCGGCGTTCCAGATCGGCCCGGCGCGGGTCGGTGGGGTCCAGCGCCGCGATCAGCGGCGTCCACATTTCGCGGGTCGTCGCCCCGTCGCCGCGCGACAGGGCGGCCTCGCCCAGGAAGAAGCGCGCGCCCAGCTGGTCCGGGTCGCGCCTGACCGCCTCGCGGAAGGCGGCTTCGGCGTCGCCGCCGATCTGGCCGTCATTGGCGCGCACCAGGCTCTCGCCCAGCCGCGCCCAGGCCTGGGCGTCGCCGGGGTCCAGTTCGATCAGGCGGCGAAAGGCCGAGGCGGCGCCCAGCGGATCGTCGGCGGCGAAACGCGCCGCGCCCAGCATGGCCAGCGCCTGTTTGTCGCCCGGGCGTTCGCGAACGACCCGCGCCGTCACGGCAGCCAGTTGCGCCGGATCCAGCGTCTGCGGCCGCGCCGCCCAGTCGTCGACCCGGCGTTCATAGGCCTGGTCCGGCATGCCCGGCGCGCCTGTCAGGACGTAGAGGACCAGCCCCCCCGCCACGGCCAGGCCAATGCCGCCCAGCACCCACAGGCGATCCCGCCGCCCGGCGACGGGCGCCGCCGCGCCCTGCATCGCCAGCAGCCTGCGTCCCGCCTCGGCGCGGGCGGCGGCATGGGCGGTATCGTCAAGAAGTCCCCGCGCCCTCAGCCGATCCAGTTCGTCGATTTCGCGCGCGCCCGCCTCGCTTTCGGCGGTCACGGCCGGGTCGACCCCGCGCCGCGCGCCGGTCAGCACCAGCAGGGCGGCCAGGGCCGCCGCCAGTCCGGCCATCATCCAGAATGCGATCATCGTCGCCGTCTATCGCATCAGGCCCCGGCGGGCGAGGCCCGCGTGACGACAGGACGCGTGGCCAGCACGGTTTCGGCCGCCGCCGCGCGACGCCGGATCGCCCGCGCCGCCTCCAGCGCCTCGATCGTCGTCAGGAACCGCGCCGCCACGCCCACCAGCCGCAGGGCGTGATCGGGGTCGCCGACGATCTCATCCCCGTCGCCGATGCTGTCCAGCGCCTCATTGGCCCAGGTCGAAAGATAGTCGGTCAGTTCGGTCTTCAGCGACGACCGATCGGCCTCGCAGCCGAAGGTGACCGCGGCGCCGCGGATCGCCGTCACGGTGGACAGCAGGGCGGCCGCCGCCTCGACCGGCTCGCCGTTGTGGGGCGCCTCGAGCCACGGAGACAGGCGCGTCATCCGCCCGGACAGGACCTGTCGCTTCATCGGCAGGGCGGCGTGGACGGCGGCCGAGGTGGACTTCATCAGGGCCGACAGCTGGCCGGCGACCTGCACCCGCGCCATCCGCGCCGACTTGCCCCACGGCGATTCCGGCCGAACCTGCAGGCATCGGTCCATCTCGGCCAGGACGCCCGCGCACCAGGTCACGTCGTCCACCACCGCCTGCATGGCGCCCTCGCCCGGCAGGGGCCGAACCGCGGCGATGTTTCGAACCCGCGCCTGGACCGACGCCAGCAGGCGTTCGACGAAGACGCCCATTTCGGAATGGCTGAGCGCCGCCTCGTTGTCGGCGAAACGGCTGGTGCGCGTCACGACCCTCAGCATCCGCTCGGCGTCCGGCACATGGGCGAACAGGATGTCGATCATCCGCCGTCCCCCGTCGGGCGACACGGCCAGACAGTCCTGGATCAACAGGCGCAGGCCCGCCAGCTGGGTGTCGTCGGGTCGTTCCAGCCAGACCGCCAGGCGCGGCAGGGCGCTGCGGGCCAGGGGCGTCAGGTCCAGACAGCCGGCCAGCTCGAACGGGGTGGAGGGCGGCTCCCCCTCGGCGGGCCGTTGATAGTCGGGCCAGACGTCGCCGGCCCGGTCGCGCAGCACCGCCGACGCCTTGGCGCACAGACGGTCGGCGGCCAGGGTCCATTCACCCTCGGTCGTGACCACGCCGTCCAGCAGGCCCAGAAACGCCTCCTCGCCCCGGCAAGCCTCGCGCCACAGGCGCGCCAGCAGGGCGGGCGGAAAGGTCAGGGCGGGCACGCCGTCGGCGCGGGGCTGGAACAGGGGCAGCAGGGGGGCGAAGGCCACGTTCCGCCGGGCGCGGTCGCGCCGTTCGTCGATGATCAGGCTTGCCAGTTCCTCGGCCTTCGGGCCGGTCAGGCCCCCGACGGCCGAGGCCAGCGGCTCCAGACAGGCGTCCGGGCACGCCTGGACGACCGTCTTGAGCGCGGCGTGATGCTCTGCGGACAGCGAAGACAAGGCGGACTCCGTCAACAGGCGACGTAGGGTCCACGATGCGGCAATCGGGTTAACAACGGCTTGGCGCCCCTTGAGCCGCGCGCCGGGAGCGCCATATTGCCGCCACACCGGAGCCGGCGCCTTCTTCGCCCCCGGAGAGGAGCGCCCATGCCGGTAATCGAGATCGACGGCCTGACCAAGACCTACAAGTCCGGGCTCCAGGCGCTGAAGCGCGTGGACCTGACCATCGACAAGGGCGAGATCTTCGCCCTGCTGGGGCCGAACGGGGCGGGCAAGACGACCCTGATCTCCATCGTCTGCGGCATCGTCACGCCCACGACGGGGACGGTGGTCGCCGACGGCCATGACATCCAGACCGACTTCCGCGCCGCCCGGACCAAGATCGGCCTGGTGCCGCAGGAACTGACCACCGACGCCTTCGAGACGGTCCTGGCCACCGTCACCTTCAGCCGGGGCCTGTTCGGCAAGGCGCCGAACCCCGCCTTCATCGAGGAGGTGCTGAAGGACCTGTCGCTGTGGGACAAGCGCGACGCCAAGATCATGACCCTGTCGGGCGGCATGAAGCGGCGCGTGATGATCGCCAAAGCCCTGAGCCACGAGCCGGACATCCTGTTCCTGGACGAACCCACCGCCGGCGTGGACGTCGAACTGCGCCGGGACATGTGGGCGATGGTCAGGAAGCTGCGCGAACGCGGCGTCACCATCATCCTGACCACCCACTATATCGAAGAGGCCGAGGAGATGGCCGACCGGGTGGGCGTGATCCTGAAGGGCGAACTGATCCTGGTCGAGGAGAAGTCGGCCCTGATGAAGAAGCTGGGCAAGAAGACCCTGACCCTGAACCTGGTTGAGCCGCTGACGGCCATTCCCGCCGAACTGTCCGAATGGGACATCGCCCTGAAGAACGACGGCGGCGAGTTGGAATACAGTTTCGACGCCAACGCCGAGGACACCGGCGTGCCGTCGCTGATCCGGCGGCTTGAGCGGCTGGAGATCGGCTTCAAGGACCTGAACACCCGCCAGAGCTCGCTGGAAGACATCTTCGTCAGCCTGGTCCACCAGAACGGAGCCGCCGCATGACCTTCAACGGATACGGCGTGTGGGCCATCTATCGCTTCGAGATGGCGCGCGCCCTGCGCACCCTGTGGCAGAGCGTGGTCACGCCGGTGATCACCACCGCCCTCTATTTCGTCGTCTTCGGCGGCGCCATCGGCAGCCGGATGCAGGAGGTCGGAGGCGTGCCGTATGGCGCCTTCATCGTGCCGGGGCTGATCATGCTGAGCCTGTTCACCCAGTCGATCTTCAATGCGTCGTTCGGCATCTACTTCCCCAAGTTCACGGGGACGATCTACGAGATTCTGTCGGCGCCGGTGTCGTCGCTGGAGATCGTGCTGGCCTATGTCGGCGCGGCGGCGACCAAGTCGGCGGCGCTGGGGTTGATCATCCTGGCCACGGCGGCCTTTTTCGTGCCGCTGCAGATCCTGCACCCGTTCTGGATGATGGCCTTCCTGATCCTGATCTCGGTGACGTTCAGCCTGTTCGGCTTCATCATCGGGGTGTGGGCCAACGGGTTCGAGCAACTTCAGATGATCCCGATGCTGATCGTCACGCCCCTGACCTTCCTGGGCGGCGCCTTTTATTCCATCGACATGCTGCCGGACGGCTGGCGCACCGTGACCCTGTTCAATCCGGTGGTCTATTTGATCTCGGGATTCCGCTGGGCCTTCTACGGCCAGGGGGACGTGGCGATCGGGATCAGCCTGGCCGCGACCCTAGGCTTCTTCGCCATCTGCCTGGCCATCGTCATGTGGATGTTCAAGACCGGCTATCGGCTCAAGAATTGATCCGTCACGAAACCGGCCAGATCGCCAGCGATTAGAGCACCATGTCCGACGACCAGAAGACCCCCTCTCCTGCACCCCCGCCCGAGCCCTTCGCCCGCAAGCCGGTGCAGTGGGGGCGGATGCCCGCGACGACCTTCCATGTCGGCCCGGTGCCGGTCGCACCCAATCCGCTGGACCGCATTCCCAATCCTCCGCGCAAGGCGCCGGCGCCCGAGCACGCCCAAGGTCAGATTCAGGGTGGCCTACAAGGCGGCCTCCGGGACGGCGCGCCTGGACAACCGGCGCGTCGCCTCGCCGCGCCGGCTGCGCGGTCGGGCGGCATTCTCGGCGGATCGCTGATCCCGCAGGCGCGCCCCGCCACCGGTCCACAGCCGACTCCAGCCCCGACGCCAGCCCCAGCCTTGGCCCCCGCCGCAGCGGACACCACCGTACGCCCCCTGCCCGGCGCGGAACCGACGCCGGTTACGCCCGTCCCGACTCCTCCCGAGGTCCCTCAGCCGGAACCGGCCCGCCCGGTGCGCGTCGCCGAACCGCCGACCGCGGAGATCGAAGCTCCCGTCAACGCGCCCGTCACGCCCAGCTTCGCCCGCGCCTCGGCCAGGCCCGCCTCGCGCCTGCCGGTCTTCATCGGGGCCGGAGCCCTGGCTGTCCTGGTGATCGGCGGCGGCCTGTGGTTCGCAACGCGCCCGAAGGCGACGCCGGACCCCGTCCCTGCGCCTGCGGCCGACGCCGCCCCGCCCTTCTCGGCCACGCCGGAACCCACGCCAGCGGCGACCACGCCGGAACCCGCCGAAACCGCGACGACGCCCGCCGCCGCGCCGACGGCCCAGACCGCCGCATCCCCGACGACAGCGCCTCGCCCGACTACGCCCCAGCCGACGCCCCGTCCAGCGACGCCCGAAGCGCGCGCGCCGGCGCCGACCGTCCAGACTCCGCCGCGCACGACGACGCCGCCCCCGACCCTGGCGACGCCCACGCCCACGCCCGCCGCCTCGCCCGCCGAGCCGCCGCCCGTAGTGGTCGTGCCGCAAGGTCCCGCGCCCACGCCGGCGCGTCCCAGCCAAGCCGACCCCGACGGGCCGGTGGTCACCCGGCCGCAGCCGCTGGATTGAGGCGGACCTGAAACGTCGGCCCTCCTCGCAAGGGGCGCAAATCAGGCGGTGCGGATGATCCCGCCCGAGACCGCGACGGGCCAGGGCGTCAGCCGTCCGCCCGCGCACGGCCCGCCCCGGCATTCGCCGGTCAGCGGCTCGAACACCGCGCCGTGCCAGCCGCACAGGATCAGCGACCCGTCCGGCGTCAGATAGCGGTCCAGCTCCACGGCGATGGGGAAGCCCGCGTGCGGGCAGCGATCGACCCAGCCCGCCACCTGGCCGTCCTTTCGGACCACGAAGCCGTGGAAGAAGGCTTCGCCGATCTGAAGCACGAAGCCGCGCGAGCCGGGGTCGGGGATGTCGCCCTCGACGCACAGGGCCACGCCGGGCGGCGTCTTCCAGACCCGCTTGCGCTCGACCGGCTCTTCAGACATCGCCGCCTCTCCCCGCGACAGCGGGGATCAAACCCGCTCGGCCTTCAGGGGGCGCGACAGCAGGGCCTCGATGGCGCCGTCCACCGTGGTTTCGCCGGCCAGCAGGGCGGCGGTGACCTCCGCGATGGGCATTTCCACGCCCAGGCGCGCGGCCAGTTCACGCACGGCCGGCGCGCTCTCGTAACCCTCGGCGACGGAGCGTTTTCCAGCCAGGGCCTGTTCGACCGTCTGCCCCTGGCCCAGCGCCAGGCCCAGGCTCATGTTGCGCGACTGGGGGCTGGAGCAGGTCAGGACCAGGTCGCCCAACCCGCACAGGCCCGCCACCGTCTCCGCCTCGCCGCCCAGGGCCACGGCCAGGCGCGTCATTTCCGCAAAGCCGCGCGTGATCACCGCCGCATGGGCGCTGCGCCCCAGCCCGCGCCCCTCGACCACGCCGCAGGCGATGGCCAGCACGTTCTTCAGCGCCCCGCCCGACTCGGCGCCGATCAGGTCCCTGGCCAGATAGGGCCGGAAGCTCGGCGCCGACAGGGTGTTCAACAGGGCCTCGCCCAGCGCCTCGTCGGCGCAGGCCAGCGTCACCGCCGAAGGCAGGCCCCGCGCCACCTCGCCCGCGAAACTGGGGCCGGATAGGACGGCGGCGGGCGCGGCGGGCAGGGTTTCCGCCAGGACGTCCGTCATCAGCTTCAGCGTCCCGCGCTCGATCCCCTTGGCGCACAGGACGATGGGCGCGCCCGCCCGCAGATGGGGGGCGAAGGCGCTCAGGGCGTCGCGCATATGCTGGGCCGGCGGCACGGCCAGGATCAGATCGCACCCGGCCAGATCGGCCATGTCGCCGGTCGCCCGGATCGCGGGGTCCAGTTCGACGCCCGGCAGAAAGGCTTCGTTGACCCGGCGCGCGCCTATGCTGTCGACCACCTCGGGCTCGCGGGCCTGAAGGATCACCTGAAGCCCTGCGCGCGCGCACACCTGCGCCAGGGCCGTGCCCCAGGCGCCGGCGCCGATCACCCCTGCCGTGCGGAATTCCATGGGCCCTCCCGAGGCTCTGTTCTGGTTCACGCCTTGGCGCCCTTGCGCCCCGGCCTGTGCGAAGGATCGGACAGGGCGCGCGCTTCGTCCAGCGGCCATCGCGGCCGGGCGATGACGTCGATGTCGCTGGTCAGGCCCAGCGCCAGCCGCTCGGCCCCCGCAAGGGCGATCATGGCGGCGTTGTCGGTGCAATAGGCCATGGGGGGAGCCAGGAAGTCGAACCCATGCCGCGCCGCCGTCGCCTCCAGCGTGTCGCGGATCGTCCTGTTGGCGGCGACGCCCCCAGCCACGACAAACAGGCGGTGCTGCGGATGGTCTTCGGCATAGGCGGCCAGCGCCCGTTCGGACCGATCCGACAGCTGGCGCGCGATCGCGTTCTGGACCGCGTCGGCCAGATCGGCCTTGTCCTGTTCCGTCTCGCACGTCTGGGCGATGCGAAAGGCGGCCGTCTTCAGCCCCGAGAAGGAAAAGTCGCAATCCTTGCGGCCCAGCAAGGCGCGCGGCAGGTCGATCCTGGACCCGTCCCCCTGCATCGCCAATCGCTCCAGCGCCGGACCGCCCGGATAGCCGAGGCCCAGGGCCTTGGCGATCTTGTCGAAGGCCTCGCCCGCCGCATCGTCGATGGTGGCGCCGATCCGGCTCATGTCGCCGACGCCGCGCACCTCCAGCAGCTGGCAATGGCCGCCCGACACCAGCAGCAGCAGGAAGGGATAGGCGACCTCGGCCCCCAGCCGGGCGGACACCGCGTGCCCCTCCAGATGGTTCACCGCCACCAGCGGCAGGTCGCGCGCCAGGCTGACCGCCTTGCCGTAGCTGAGGCCCACCATGACCCCGCCGACCAGGCCCGGTCCCGCCGTCGCCGCCACCCCGTCCAGGTCGCCATAGTCCAGCCCGGCCTCGGCCATCGCCCGGCGCGTGACGCCGTCGATCATCTCCACATGGCTGCGCGCCGCGATTTCCGGCACCACGCCGCCATAGGCCGCATGGTCGTCGATCTGGCTGTGGACGACCGAGGACAGCACCTCGGCCCGCCCGCCCAGAGCCGTGGGGTGCAGGCGCACGACCGCGGCGGCCGTCTCGTCGCAGCTGGTCTCCAGGCCCAGCACCGTCAGCACCCCGCTCTGGGGCCGGACATCCCGTCCGGTTGCCGCCTCGGCGCCGCTGCTATAGTCGGCGGTCATCTCCATCGGGTCGAGGTAGCGACCCGGCGACCGGTGCGCAACGCTCATGACCTTTCCCCTCCGTATCGGCACCCGCCGCTCCAAGCTGGCGCTGGCCCAGTCCGGCATGATGCAGCGCGCCATCGGCCGCGCCCTGGGCGTGCCCGACGCCGAGATCGAGGCCGCCGTCCCCCTGGTCGAAATCGTCACCACCGGCGACCGAATTCAGGACCGCCGCCTGCTGGACCTGGGCGGCAAGGCGCTGTTCACCAAGGAGATCGAGGAAGCTCTGCTGGACGGCCGCATCGACATCGCCATCCATTCGATGAAGGACGTGCCGGCCGTTCAGCCCGATGGACTGTGCATCGCCGCCATCCCCGAGCGGGAGGACGCTCGCGACGCCTTCATCAGCCGCGACTTCGCCGCCTTCGACCAACTGCCGATGGGCGCGCGCCTGGGCACCGCCAGCCTGCGCCGCCAGGCCCAGGCCCTGGCCCTGCGCCCCGACCTGAAGATCGAGATGCTGCGCGGCAACATCGACACCCGCCTGCGCCGGGCGGCGGACGGCGAGTTCGACGCCATCCTGCTGGCCGTCTCCGGCATGACGCGCCTGGGCGTGACCGACCCCATCCGCGAGACGCTGTCGCTGGACGCCTTCCTGCCCGCGCCGGGCCAGGGCGCCCTGGCGATCCAGACCCGCGCCGCCGACATCGACGCGCCCTGGGCGGCCGCCCTGAACCACGCCGACACCGCCCTGGCGGTCGCGGCCGAGCGCGGGGCCATGCAGGCGCTGGAGGGGTCGTGCCGCACGGCGATCGGGGCCCACGCCCTCATCGAGGGCGGAACCCTGCGCCTGACCACGGAAATGCTCAGTCCCGACGGCTCGGCCCGCTGGCGCCGCGTCGGCGACCTCGCCGAGCCCACGGTCGAAGCCGCCCGCACCCTGGGCCGGCGCCTGGGCGCCGAGGTCCACGCCGCCACCGGCGATCAGGCGGTCGATCCCGCGACCCTGGACGGATGACCGCCCGGGTCTGGATCACCCGCGCCCGCCCCGGCGCCGAACGGACGGCTGAACGGCTGCATCGCCTTGGCCTGACGCCATTGATCGAACCGCTGCTGGTCGTTGAGGCGCTGAGCCCCGCCCTGCCCGACCTCGATCGCTACCAGGGCCTCGTTTTCACCAGTCCCAACGGCGTCGAGGCCTTCGCCGCCCTGACGCCCCGCCGCGACCTCGCCGTATTCGCGGTCGGAGACGCCACCGCCCAGGCGGCCGAAAGCGCCGGCTTCGGCGCCGTGCGATCCGCCGCCGGAGATCTGACCGACCTCGCGCGGCTGATCGCCGCCGGGTCGAACGAGGGCCCCCTCCTCGCCGCGCTCGCCGAAACCCCGGCGGGCGACCTGGCCGAGGCCGTTCGCAAGGCCGGCGGGACCACCGAGATCGACATCCTGACCGTCTATCGCACCGTCGCGGCGGACTTCGTCCCCCCGCCCGACTTCGACGCAATCCTGGTCCATTCGCCCCGCGCGGGACGCCTGCTCGCCACGCTCGACCCGACGATCCTGGCCCAATCCGCCATCGCCTGCATTTCCGCGGCCGCCGCCGCACCGCTGTCGGCCCTTGGCCTGCATCCAACGGTGTCCGAGGCTCCCAACGAACCGGCTTTGATCGCCGGATTGCAAGAGGCGCTTGGCAAGCGCGAGCGGCCCGTATAAAGAGCGCCTCTCGCGCGGTTCGCCCGCGCACCGGGCCGCTTTAGCTCAGCCGGTAGAGCACATCATTCGTAATGATGGGGTCGCGTGTTCGAGTCACGCAAGCGGCACCACCTCCCTTGACATGGATTTTTAGTGGGACGACTGGCGGTCACGCTCAAGCGTCACCATATCGCCCGTCCATGTCCATGCACCGCAAATACCAACCCCTCGTCGATTTCCTCCTCGCCTCGCCCGGCGACGAGTTCATGCTGTCGTTCGAGGAGATGGAAGCTATGGTCGGGCCGATGGATCACGGCACACGGTCGTGGAGCTATTGGTCTAATGGCGACGGTCCCCTCGCCCGACCGTCTCGTTGGATTCAGAAGAAGAGCGGCTTCAACACCTATTATCGGGCCCCTCTTCAGAAGATCCTGTTCAAACGTCGGAACACTTAACGCTCTGCGCAGCCACGCCTAACTCTTCCCCACCGACGTCGAGCAGCTCCCACGTCTCGGCCCCAAAGGCCGTGGCTATTGCCTGCATGGTCGTAATGGTGGCTGCGACTTTGCCCCGCTCGATTTTGCCGAGATAGCTGACCGAGATACCCGCTGATCTCGCCAACTCGGCCCGAGAATGATCGAGAGCCTCTCGCCATTCCCTAACCCGATCACCAACGGCGGCTGTGAATAGATCGGCGGGGGTAGGGTCGTTCAACATGGGCAGCCTCCTTGAGGCCGTCCTTCAGCCTTCTCGGGCCGCTTCCTCGTCGGGGGTGATGAGGGCAACAGGCGTGGTGGCGAGGGCCTGAGCGATCTCATGGAGACTCAGAACAGTGATGTTCCGCTGCCCAGTTTCAATCTGGCTGATATAGCGTTGGTCGAAATCGCACCGGACAGACAGCTCCTCCTGCGTGAGACCCTTCTCCAGTCTGAGTCGGCGAACATTTCGCCCGATCACCACCCTTATATCCATCCGCAATGCGTTGACGGCGGATCAAAGCCAAGTTTATTCACTAAAAGGAATATCGGCTTGAGTTCAAAGTTGTCCCATCTGGCTTCACGGGTGGAGGGCAGCCCCTCAACCGACTGAAGGGGCAGACATGAAATTCTCGACAACGCTTTTTATGGCGACCGTTCTGGCGGCTGTGAGCGTAACAAGTATGGCATCAGCGCAATCAAGCTTCGATTGTCGTCGCCCTCGATCCGAAGCGATTGCCACCATATGCCATGATCCACAATTGGCGAGCCGAGATGCAGATGTCGCACATGCCTATCGCTCGGCCCTCGAAATCTCTGTCGATCCCCAGCAGATCAAAGACGGCCAAAGCGCCTGGGGCTATCAAATCGAATCGTGCGGCGCTGACCGTCAGTGCCTGTCGCAATCCCTGGACGAGCGCTTGGCAGCGATCCAGTACGCCGTTCGCCAAAGCGAGGCCGAACCTGTCCAGACACCGAAATCGCCCGTCAAATGGGCCGATGCGGGCCCAGCGCCGCAAGCCGCACCGGACACTCCTGCATCGATCCAGACTAACCTGATTGAAGAGCCCGACGCCATAGACGAACCGGCTGTCGAAACTTTCGTCGCACCGGAAGCTGAACAGGTCGCCGCCTCCGTGCCTTCGCCCTCCAAACCTCGGCGGCAAGTCGGGGGGACTGCAACCCTGGCGATCGGTGCAATGTTCATCCTGCCGGTTCTAGCCGTGGTCGCATCGCTGCTGGTGGTCCGCAGCCTCGCCAACCACACCATGAACCGATACGGCTGGCCGCTGATCCTGAACTGGTGGAACGTCCTCTATCTTGTCGGCTTCTTTGGGGGATGCTTCGTCGCCTCAATGGGAGCGCAAACTGGCGATGCATTGTCGCTAGGCTTCGGCTTCTTTGGGGCCATCTGGCTGGTCCTGCTGATCGTCAACGTCCGCAAGACCAATCTCATGACGGGCCTGGCGATGACGCTGATCCAGCCATTCGTCGTCTTCATCCTTTGGGCCCTCTACGGAGCCGCCAAGGCCAAGATGGAAGGGCGACGGATATGAGCCGTCGTCGCAAAGGCTTCCCCCCGGGGTTCAGCTTCTCCCTGCCTCGGGCTATCGGCCTGAGCGAAGCGAAACGCAAAATCTCCAAAGATATCGGCATCCCTTTGACCAAGGTTGGGCGACAGCGAAAAGCCGGTGCAGCGATGGGCTGCTGCGTTGCCCTCGGGACGCCGTTGGCGGGATTGGGCCTGACTGCATTTTTGGCGCTGGAGATGTTCCGATGACCCACAACACGTCCTCTCCCGACGATGAGCCTATTATTCCAGCGCTGTTCGCCACCATTCATCACCAAAGCGATGAACGCCCGGATGGATACACGGCGGAAGACATCGAAGAACTCAACAGGCTGGCCAATCAGCGCAGACGCCGTGGGAAGTGGCCCCCTCAACGCAAATCCCTCTATATCGCTGCCGGAATTTTCGTTCTTATTGCAGCGCTTGTGGCTGGAGCTGTCTGGATGTCCCCGACGTGGATGCCGGGTCAGATCGTCAACGCTGCGAAGGTTGGTGATAGGACCAAACTGGAGCAGCTTGTCGACTTTCCCGGCATTCGGACGGCGCTGAAAGCCGACGCTAAGGAGATGATGAAGGCGACTTATCGCAGTGAGATCGCTGCGAGCGGTGATCCACTCGCCATCATGTTTAGCGGGCTAGGCGACTCTATCGTGGAGGCCACAGCTGATACGATTGTCGATCAGTTAGTCACGCCATTGGCGCTTGAGAGGGCCGCAAGCGGTGAGGATGTGCAGTTCAGCCTTTTTGGCGAAACGAGGAATGCCTTTCCTGAATTCCGGTATGCACGGGATGCTGCGCCCAGCTTCACGGTCAAAGGTCGGTATCTGGCTTTCTCACGATACGATTTTACGCTTCGGTCGATCGATAGCGACCGGAGGTTGGACGTCCAAATGCAGCGTACAGGACCTTTCTCATGGAGGATCGAAAGAGTACGGATCAACCCTTCGTTTCTGACATCGTTGCAAACGAAAGACCGGCAGGCTGAGACCGCACCTCCAGAGACGCCGATTGCTGAAAGTGCGTTGGAAAACGACGTCACTTCCGATTCAGACAACTACAAGTGGGAACGAACCGAAGAGGATTACGCAGCCTCACGGGACGAGGATGAGCGCATCTGGTCTCTCTACCACCGATCAGACTGTGGCGACCTCGTAGGGCTTGAGCGCACCGGCTGTTGGGAAACGGAACAGCAATTTCAGGACCAGCGCCTTAACGCTGAGTATACAGCATTACGGTCACGGCTCGACACCCCTGCGAAGGAGCGCCTTCGTCAGCTGCAACTCTCTTGGATCAAGACTAGGGATCAAGAATGTTCAGATCCTGGATTTGGGTCTGGCGCTTGGGCTGCTGCAGCCTGCATGACGATCGAGACCGCTAAACGCCGGCTCTTTCTCCAAGATTATCGACACTAACTCTTCGGGCGTGAGGATGCCGGTTCGTATCGTTTCTCCGGCGATTTGAGCCGGCTGATAGCATCGACCTGGGTGCCGCTGTCAACCGAGCCGAAAGGGCGGTTCAGACCGCCAGAAAATCGCTCTTCGGCTCGAAATTATTTCTCTTAGGAACCGTAAGTGAGGGGTCAAGGAGGGGTGTGGCCGCAAAACCACACCCCTTTTTGCTGCACCGAACCCTTACGCCACGGGCGTTTGCGGCTCTCTTAAAAAACGAACATGAGGGGTTGGCCGAGAGCACGCCTTCCAGCACAGGTCAAGGCCAACACCTTGCCTTTTCCTCGATTTTGAAGTATATTCTGCAAATCGAGTGAACAACTCGACCCCATAAAACCCACTACTTCAATACCGCTTGGACCAAAATCCTAGCGCCCCCTCTACACGTCGAATTCAAACCAGTCAGAGCAAATTTTAACTTGTCGAAAGACGAGAGCGAAGACCTATGCCTTGAGCCTTACAATGAAGAACACCACCATTACATTCTCAGTAGCGGCAGCCGCCACTATAGCTGACGGCGAGGCAAGGGTCCTCATTGGCCAGAACAAGCCCCGAATGGTGGTGGACTATCGGGATCGCCTGAGAAAACACTGCGAACCGTTTTTTGGCAGCACACCGCTCAGCAAAATCGACTCTCGGAAACTGCGAGAATTCCGTGACGTTCTGGCCGCCAAGGGGCTGAAGGCGACATCGATCGCCGCCATCCTATCATTCGTCAGCAAGGTTCTGCGGATGGCCCACGACGACGGGCTGATCCGTCAAATGCCGGCGATCCCGAGGCCGCCTCAGAAGCCAAGCCCACGACCAGCATTCAATCGGGACCAATATCATCGTCTTTTGGCAGCGCTCAAACTTATCGAGAAGGGCAAGCCGACGATCCATTGGAGAGCTGCGCCTATAGATCGTGAGCTGCGTGACTTGGTGACCTTCATGGTCAACGGCTTTTTCCGTCCTGGCGATATGTTTGCGCTCCAACACAAGCACGTCACCATTGTCCCGGGCGACAAAGATGGTCCAGCCTATTTGCGAATAGACGCCCCAGCTTCAAAGGGACATTCCGACCCGATCATCACCATGCCGGTCGCCGTCTTCATCTATGATCGGATTCTCAAGGGGCAGAAGCTGCGAGGCCTGGGCAGGCCCAACGACTACCTGTTCCTGCCAGACCGTTTGAACCGATCATACGCTCACGAGATCATACGTCGGCAGTTCCGGCTCGCCCTTATTCACGCCGATCTTCTGACGGCGGCGAACGGCGATGAGCACAGCCTGTATTCTCTCCGCCACACGGCCATCACCATGCGCCTCCAGCAAGGGGATGTCGATCTCGTCACGCTGGCCCGTGCCTGCCGAACTAGCGTGGAAATGATCGATCGTTTTTACGCCAGCTCCCTCACCGCCGAGTCCAATAAGGACAAGCTGTTCAGCTTCAGGCGGCCCACCCGATACCTCGATGTCAGCGCTCCCCCGGCCTGACTTCGACGTATGCCCGGCCTACCCAGGCCCAAATCCTTCAGCTTCACATTTCAGGAGATTTCAATGAAGCACACATGCGACTTCATAGACCCACATTGCCCGCCATTTCGTCACCAAGACAAACTGACTGTAAAAATCGTAGATAGCAGGGCAGGACCGCCGCCCGGAGAATACCTGCGCCCCCTCCAGCGCTTTGGATATCTCCCGCTCACGTCGTCAGGCCCCCTGCCCGCCTCAGCCAAGCTGACCCGACTCATGCCGGTGGAGACCATTGGCGATGCAGTCGACTACGTTGCCATGGCGGCAAATCAGCTGACAGCAGAATTGGGAACGCCGCACTTGGTAATGGAGAGCGACGGTGAGAAAATGGCGCTTGTAGCGGAATGGACGAGTGACCCTCTTTGGGTCTTATCCATCGCTGCTGCGAAGGCCGGAACGATTCACGCCTCCCCGGCCGCAATTGTCCAAGTCAGCCTCCGCTCCCAATAGGACGTGCTCAGACCGGCGGGTTTCGCCTGCCGGTCTGACAAGGCGTACCGCCTTAACCGCCCGCTTCATTTTGAGCGCCACGGAAACGGGCTTGCAATGCGTCCGCTGCAACAGCCAGGGCGCTGTCGAGTTCACCCGCCAACACTTCCTGCCGCAGTGGTGGGAGAAGTTTCTGCAAGTGAGCGAGCGACGGCACGATCAAGACATCCTTTCCGTCTTTCACCTGAAGCCGGGCAGATCCGTATCGGATCGAAAACTTCACAACGCCATCGTCGTCGATCCACCACCAGGGCACCACCCGACGACGCTGTTCGATGTCCACGACCTCATCAGATTCCAGATCTCGGGCTCGTTTCATTCGGACCTTCTGATAGACGCCGCCAGCCTGAACCGCCTCCAAAAGCTGAAGTTGGTCCGATAGAGCTGCGGCGAGCTTCTTCCTGCGAACTCGAACTGGATCGTACCCCTTCGTCCGGTCGTCACTCACTGCCAATTTCAAGTTGCTCAAAACACTCATGTGGACCTCCTTCGTTCGGCGGCCCTCTCCATCCCTCACGGATGAAAGACAACAATCGGAACGCACCTCCGACCGTATTTAGCCGTCGCCCCCGTACCCACGTCGCAAAGGTTCGAAGCCATTATTATGGCGTTGATTCATCTTCTCGCTGACCGGAAGTCGGCAAAACCGCCTGACGTTGGTTAGGCGGTTTTGTCCAGCGCTCACGGAGGTACGGATGAAGGCGGTCGCCTACTATCGGGTCAGTACGACTGCACAGGGACGAAGCGGCCTCGGCCTCGACGCCCAGAGATTGGCTATCGATAATCTGGTCCGGCAACGTAACCTCGCATTGCTGACCGAATTTACAGAGGTTGAGAGCGGCAGGCGAAACAGTCGCCCTCAGTTGGCCGCCGCCCTGAACCAAGCCAAACTCACAGGATCTGTTCTGGTGATAGCCAAGCTGGATAGGCTTTCCCGCAACGCCGCCTTCCTTCTGGCGCTCAGAGACAGCGGTGTTCGCTTCATGGCCGCCGATATACCCGACGCCAACGACCTCACCATCGGAGTTCTGGCCGTCATCGCCCAGGCCGAACGAGAAGCCATTTCCCGCCGGACCAAAGAAGCCCTGGCGATAATAAAACAACGTCTTACCGACGGCCAGCCATACACATCACTCCGGTCTGGCCGTCAGATCAGCCGCTTAGGCAACCCGAATGGGACAAAAGCCATCCAAGCGGCGAGGAAGGCAAACGACAATGCCATAGCTGCTGTGAAAGCGGGAGCCATTCAAAGGGCTTGGGGCTTAAAGGGCATTCTGGAGCATTGCACCGCAGCAGGCATGGCGTCCCCGCATGCAATCGCTCGCCACCTGAATGACGTAGACATACTGACTGCTCGAGGTGGCCGGTGGCACCCATCCACCGTCAGAAATATGCTGCACAGACTTGGTCATCTTGAGCAGCAAGCGGAGAGCCCACAAAAAATGATGACGAACTTTGCATGTCACACGTCCGATTCTGCCGGAACAGACCATGAACATATCACCATTGAGGGGTAGTTTCGGCATGCACAGCAAAAAACCAATCGTTCCCATTCACGTCCGCTGGACTTTACGAACAGGGAAGGCGATGAGAAGAATTCATAGAGTGCCCGAGCTGAAGGAGTTGGGATGATGGCAAAGCCGCCTCGCAACCAGCTCGTCGGCTGGCCAGATATACACCCCGCCAGCTCGACCGCCCGCTGGAACACCGGTAGACCAAAAAACAGAACGGCCCAGTTTGGGATCGATGATGTTGCTCCCGTTGTAGGGCTCCAGCCGGTGTTCATTCAAAAGGTGTTGGGGAAACGGCACGACATCAACTTAGACGACATTCGGCAGCTGATGTTGCTCGATGACGCTTCAGAGACTTTCGTCCCAAGAAGTAAGACTATTGAGTATTTCGAAAAGACTGCCTCTCGTCGCACGGCTACAGGATTCAAAGCAGAACGCATTCCAGAGGGTCAGGTAGTTTGCGGCGATGCTCACAAACTAATTCCATCCCTTGAAGACGATTCAATCGACTGTGTAGTTACGTCCACACCTTATTGGGCTGTGCGAATTTATGGCACGCCAAAGGATGTCGAATGGGCTGACGGCGAGATCTGCCCCTATGGGCATGAGCAAACGCCTGAGGGTTTCATTAGGCACTCGGTAGAACTTCTTGTTCTCCTCAAGCCAAAAGTAAAACACAGTGGATCCGTCTGGTGGAACCTAGGCGATACATTTAACACTCGCACACAAATTCGGGGAAATGCCTCCGAGACCCTTCAAGCTATGAAGGGCATGGACAAGCGGAAATGGTCTGAGCAAAACTGCCGGAGATATAGCGCTGGCCACGCATATTTGACTGACGGCGAGCAGTGCTTAATACCACATCGTATTGCAGAACGAGCCAGTCGAGTAGGATATCTCGTTAAATCGATGATCACTTGGAGAAAAGACGGGTCCCTTCCGGAACCGACCCTATCTCGAGTCACAAGGGCCTCCGAGTACATTTTGCACATAGCAAAACAAAGAAGCCCACACTTTGATAAGTCAGCTTATAGAACCGTCCCAGCCGTTCTTGGAGGGCGGAACTTGCTGGATGAGCGAGATCAAGTTACGGATGTTTGGCATCTTCCAACATCTGCTGGAAGAGATGGACATGGAGCGCAATTTCCACTGGCCCTTCCTGGGCGCTGCATCTCGTTGTCGACACCGAAAGATGGCTTGGTCTTAGACCCGTTCGCAGGATCAGGAACCACAGGCCTGGCGGCAGCACGACTTGGTCGTCGCTTCATTGGCTTTGACGTCTCTCCGGAATACACCAGTACGGCGAACTCTAGGCTTGCACAGGACGCACAATCTACCGAGCCCAATGCTGCCCCTAAGAAAAAACGGCCTAGTAAGGCAGCGAAAGAGTCTTAAATCCAGCTGCTGTTACAATCCTAACTGGACCATCGTGGGCTGCATTTGCCACCGGCTCCACACCGTCCCACACCAATAAATACGCAAATGGCGTCGAGGGACCCACGGTATGCGCAAAGTCAGATATATATCCCAGTGTCTTATAAACGCTGTCAGTTATGTACCCCGGATCCCTCGTTCTCTTGACTTCAATAAGATAACGGTGAGAGCCTAACGCTGTCGTCACCTTAACAGTTATATCAGGCCTGCGAAGTGCTGCTCCCAGGTCGTAGTCAGAGAATATATTCTTATACTGACTTTTTACGCTCATTTCCGATGGTATAGTCTGAAAATATATCTCTGCCACGTCAGCACCCCGCTGCAAAGTGAACCGAGGCTTTTTCGGCGTCCTATAACCACCGACTAGTCGTGCATCTTGGAGATCCCAACCCGACTCCATATGGTTGCCGACCAGCGTAAGCAGCGCCCACACCTCGAAAAGATCGTCGTGGCGCTCGGGCGCAAATAAACTCCTCCGGAGGAGATTTCTGAAAAGATTCTCGCTGGCATTCTCAACAACCGAGACGAGCAGGTCAAAAAGAAGGACGGACGCCAGAACATCTGGCCTGTTGGCCCTTCTCAGCTGACGCACATCTGCGCCCGAGAGCCGTCTAGGAGCAACAACCCCGATAGCCTTTAAGGTCGCCTGATATCGGCGAGCAAGACGAAGATGCGTTTCAAATCGCTCTCTCGCCAACTCGGGCACAGGGGATTTTAGTTCCAGAATCCATAACCCGATGCACCTGTCTAGCAAATAGGCCACAAGTGCAGCAGCTGAACTCTTATTTGTTTTTTCTAAGGGTCTGGTGACGAAGCGGGCAGGATCATTCCCCAACTGCGGACGCCTTGAAGCCGTTCTTTGCCAATCAACTCTACTTCTAGGAAGTCCACGTATTTCTTCCACGGAAATCGATGTCGATGATGGAACTGCCTTTAGAAAATTTGGAACGTGGATTTCCAGGAAAGCTTCAATTTCATCACTGAGCAAAAAATGAAGGCGCCGCACTTCATCGAAATCCGCCTTTGATAGAACGGAAAATGCGGCCATAACTTCGGACGGTCGATATGTCGAAGAGAATTTTTTCAGTACCAACCACCCAAGACGAGAGGTTCCATCTAAAACCCACTCTACGTCTTCTTCGCTCCACATGCCGCTACAGCAAATCAGCGATTGATGATGCGAGGTATGACTTGCCTGCATCGGGAGTCAACTCAATCAACTGTTCTGAAAGAAGTTGAAGAGACTCTCGATCAAGACCGTCGAGCTGAGGCAGAATGAAAGACACAACTGCTTCCGCAAAGGCAGACCCGTGCTCGGAACCTTCATCGGAAAAGTCTGCTGCGACTCCAGCCCGCCTTAACTCGAGGTAGTCTGCGAAATCACCCCAAATCGCCGGACCCAGAGGCCTTACGCCGGAAAGAATGTCGATGAGGTTGGTAACTAACGGCAGCTCGGCTTCGGGAACTCCCCTATCCGAAATCCAGTCCTTAAGCTCCGCAGCCGGCGGCACTCCAATATTGACGATGGCGAACCGACGGACAAATGCGCTCGACAACTGGAATAACATGTTGCGGTCAAATGTGTTCATTGTCGCAATGAGACGCCAATCACGCCCCACTTTATAAGTCATGTCATGATCATCAAAAGACGACGTCTCACCATTTTGATCAATTTCGATTGAAATGTCCTTGTCGTCCTGCATGAACGGCGTCGTCACCCCATGCCCAGACAGAACTGTGAAGAACTGACCAAAGGCTTTATCGACGTCAGCTCGATTCAGTTCGTCAACCAATACCCACTTGTTGGCACGTACAGCTTTTAGGAATTGACCTTCCTCAAAAGCCAGCCCCTGGCCGGTCTTTTGAGGCATATACCCGCCCAGCGTATCAAAGGTGCTCCAGTCAGCAGTGGCAGTTGTCACGACAAACCCTGATGAACTTGGCAGGCCGAACTGCACAGAATTCGAGGAGCTCGCACGGGCAAGCCGAATGGCCAATGTGGACTTTCCAGTGCCGGGAGGCCCAGTAAGAATGAGGTGCTTGCCAGCTCTTACGAGGGTGACGATTTGTCGAAGAAGTGCGTGAGGTAGCAGAAGTCCTCCTCTCAGATATTCGATCAAATCTCCCGACAGCTCTTCCTCTAGGGTGTCGAGGGATTCGGTGACAGCTGACGTGAAAGACGCTTCCAGCGATATCAGATCGTCGAATGCGGCCCTGTCAAAGGACTCTTCTGCGAAGATATCAAATGGAGCCGTGACGATATCGAAGAATGCCACTCTCTCTTCAGGAGTGATATTGAACTCGTTGATGAACCGTTCCTCTAGACCGGAAGCGTCGATATCATTGGGTAAATCATCGTATCGATTCACCCAAACTGCCAGAGCAAGAAGAGGTACCTTTAAAGGTATACTTTTTGACCTTCTCAGTTTCTCGGCCGCCGCCGAAATGTATCTATCCCTCAATGATATTGTTATACCTGCTCCAGTATGCTCTATATTGAGAATACTTCTTACGGTCTTACTCCTGTCGAGCGTCGTATATGTCCCGAACCGGGGATATCCTTTCTTCCGGCCACTCGAGGACAGGGGATGGAAATATGGCACCTTCGGATTTATCGGCTGCCCTAGATCGTCAGTTATCGCCATGAGGCGATTTACCGACAAGGATGTCGACGCTGTAGTTATGGTTACCGGATTTCCTGGGATGAGGCCTTCTCTCTTGAGAACCAGAAAGTCGACAAACACGTTGTTTGCGCTATCCGCTAGCTTTGTGAGGGCCCACTGGACCGCTTCGAACGTGACATGCTTAGGCAAGAGGCACCTTTTTTGCGGGTTCGCCAAAGCTACGAATTGAGCTTCCCTTCCGTCTGCCAGCCTTTGAAAATTGCATCAAGCTTGCCAATGAAATCGCTGTTCAGGCAATACCCATGGTCGATGCGTCATAGGGGCCCCCTTTTGTGCCAGGTGGGTGCAGGGCAGCTAGAACAGCGACTTCAAAGATCGATTTTCCAGTATCGCAGAACAGCCAGAACATTTTCGAGCGGATAGTGAGCCCCAGGATTTGCCACTTCCTTATGGATAGCTGCGAGTCGTTGTTCAGCAGATTTTCGGATGGCTGGCGTCAAGGCGACTAAGCCCATCGGAAGCTTCTCATCCGGTTGAGTTGGCCAACTGTCCGGATACGCATCGGCAACCGGAATCACCGGCTGATTCACTACGGCTGTCAGGATCTCGTGATCGCATTTCCACCCGTACAGATTGGCCGCACAGCGACGAAGCATAGCCTTCACCTCCGGCATCGTGTCGGTGAAAGCCTTTAGGGGAGTCGGCAACAGCACCATGTTAGCCACGCATGAATAGAACCTACGATCCTGCACGACGGCGTTAGACTTTTGATAGGTCCCATCATCCACGCCCCATATATGGCAGCAGGACCAATTTGGTCGATTGGCCTTCCTTAATCCCAGCGCCAAAGTGAGCGCTTGGTTGGCGTAAACATTGCCTTCAACCTTGTGGACCACCGACCCGTTGGACCGGCTCCTGTTGAGTTGCGGCTCCGACCACCCGCCTTTGTAAAAAGGCTGTCTACGAGCGTGCTCGGGGAACCAGACCGGTAATAACCTGAACGTCTCAGGATCAACCCAGCGGGCAGTACGCTCGATCAACGACATAATCTCTGCGACCCCGATTTCCCGTCGCAGGGCATCTAACCCATCATCAACTTCCTTAATCGCCACGTCCGCCTCTCATCGACTTTCTCAAATTAACCTCCTCGCTTTGCTCGTCGGTGGCCTTCGGCCCTTTACCCTATTTAACAGTCAGCTTTAGACATGACTCTATAATCAAGGCGATCTGGGTGGATCGCCAAGCTTGGGACACTGGGGTCAAGGGGAACCGTCTGCGCTCGGCTTTATGGATTATCCCGTCAATTACGACAGGGCAGACGACCGATATGGAAGCGAGCAGTTGTGGAGGTCGATATTGTCGAACCCCTGACTGCTGCGAATGGTTTTGCGGGCATAGCTAGATGCTCCGGCGTAGTCGTAGACATCTTGGGCATCTTGAGCGGTGTGGCGTCGAGCTTCTGGATCCGCATCCACCCACTCTGACACGATCAATGACCCAGCATCCGAAGAGGCAGGGTTGGCTTTCAAGGCCAAGCTTCCTTCCGGCACGCCGACAATAAGGTGGGTGTGCAAGCCTTCATCCAGACTGCGCTCCTGCACGGCATAGACGGCAAGCCGCACCGCCTTTTTGCGAGAATAATGCGTTCCAAAAAGTTTGCCATTGACCCGATGCAAGACCTTGCCGACTTCAGCGGTCATGATGCCTGGCGTGAATGCCCGACGGGTTGTCAGGGTGACAAAATAGCGATCCGGGCAGCTACGAATCGCCCGCTCAAGCTCTGGAAGGCGAGCGAGTTCATTCCAGTTCAGGCCACCATCACCCCGCACGGAAATAGACACACGGGTAGTGTCATAGGGGATGAAATTTTGAGGTGTGGGGGCGGGCATGATGGAAAAAGGGTGTGATGTGGAAATGAGGTTGATGTTGTTGAATTTACATCACTATTTAGGCCACATGCCCTCGCAGTATGCCGCCCATATCAAAGAAAATTTGGGTAAAGTAATTCGACCACGGTCGATTTAAATAGCTGATTTTGCTATATAAATATGCGCCCTATCGCTTTCGTAATGATGGGGTCGCGTGTTCGAGTCACGCAAGCGGCACCATTTCCTGGCGCAGGGCGCCAGGATCGAGGCGTTTTCGGGAATGGCTCGCCTCCGGTCGAGAAAAAATGTAGTCTTGGCCCCGAACATTCCCTCCGAGCCTAGCCTTAACTTGACGTCGTGGGCGTTTTGGGGCCTGAGCACGGCTTCCGTTTATCCAACAGGCTAAAATGACCGACGCAGTAGATCCCGTGGATATCGCAATCGGCGCTCGTATCCGGACCCGACGCGAGGAGCTCCGCATCACCCAGGCTCAGTTGGCCGCCGGCGCAGGCGTGACCTTTCAGCAGATCCAGAAGTACGAGCGGGGCGTCAATCGCGTCTCGGCTGCCCGTCTGCTCCAGATCGCCGCGGTTCTGAAATCCACCGGCGCCGCCCTGCTGGGCGAGCTGGAGACGGCCGAGGGCGACGAACTGGCGCTGGCCGCGCCGGGCGTGTCGGAGCTGCTGAACGCCTTTCGCGGCATTCGCAGCGCCGAGAAGCGTGACGCGCTCCTGCTCGTCGCCAAGGGCCTTCAGGACTGATCAGCCCCGCGCCCGGGCCTCGCTCAGCAGGCGCTCCACCCCGTTGAGCGCGGGAGCGCTGGCGATCTGGGCGGCGAGCCAGGACTGGACCGCCCCCAGCGCCCGCACGTCCATGCCGTCCGAACGGCCGGAATCGGCGATGTTCTGACGGACGATCTCCAGCAGACAGGCCGCCTCGGTCGCGGACGACGGCGTATGCGCCAGAAGCGTGGTTTCGGCCTCGACCATCGCGCTGAGATCGAAGTCGACGAGAAGGTTGCCGTCGCTGGCCGCCAGGGCCTGGGCGCCGGCGGTTTGCGCCAGGTTCGCGGTGTCGAACCAGGCGCGGAACAGGGGCAGGAAGTCAGGTTGGGCTTCGGTGGTCATGGTGGATATCCTTAAAGGGGTCTGACGTCGCGCGGCCTGGGCCGCAGCGGATTGGATTTGGTTTGGGCGTATGGCGCGGCCCTGCATTCCCAGAGGCCGAACAGGGCCAGGATCATGATCTCGCCCCAGACCGTCATTCGCGTGGTGACGATGGACCAGGTGAGGGCCTGCGCCCCGAAGATCGTCACGACGTGGGTCGCAAGCGACAGCGACTGGGCTCCGGCCGCCAGCATGAGCCACCACCGGTCATGCACGGTCGCCAGACGGACAAGCAGCAGGAACAGCCCCAGCGAAATCGCCGCCACCGCCCACCGGAAATCGCCGATGACGAGATGGTCCACGAGAGGCGTGCCCCATTGTCCGACGGCCAGGCCGATCGCAGCAAACCGCTCGGCTCGCTTGCCCTTCACCGCCAACAGAATGATCGCCAGATAGGCGGTCACGTTGAGCAGGAGTTGCAACGGCGAGCCCACGATTGACGCGCCTTAGGCGGCCAGCCGCAAGGGCGTCGCCGCAGCGGCCGCAGACGGAATCTTGGCCTCCTGCCCGCCCTCGAGCCGCCAGCCGATGGCGTGGTTTTCGGCGACCTTGGCGAGACCGTCGTGACCCGACACGAGCGCGGAGCGCACCTGGGTCAGTTGACCGAGCGCCGTGACGATCTCGAAAAGGGTCTGCTGCCCCACCTCGGCCGCCAGCTTCGCCTCCAGCCGCCCTTCAAGCGAGGTTTCGATCAGACGACAGACCTCGATCATGGCGTGATCGACAGCGTGTTCGGCGCTCCGGACCTGGCGCGCCACTCGCACGCCTATCTGCATGTTCTTCATTGGCTTTATCTCCCGCATCAAGCCGTTGCGTCAGCGCGAAGCCTCGGGAGCGATCTGATCGAACAGGGATGGAAGCACCATGCCCGCCGTCACGATCCCGATGGCGAGCAGAAGGGCGATGGCGGCGCCGGCGACGATGATCCCCAGCCGGGCCAGGACGCCGCGAGGCGGCGCGGGCAGGGGCCAGGAGGACGATCGGTCAGGATCCGCATCGTCCGACTGTCCGGCCGACGTGGGATCATCTGGCGAGGTTTGGGACGTGCTGGAAATGAGTATCGACGACCCTGAGTAATCGCTACTCAGCCGCTGGGCCGCGATTTTCCGGTCGGAGACGCCGAGCTTGGCATAGGCGCGGTGAAGGTGGTTGCCGACGGTGCGAGGCGAGATGTCGAGGCGCGCGGCGATCTCCTTGTCCTCGAGCCCCAGCCCAGCGAGACGGACGCATTCGCTTTCCCTTGGCGTCAGTCCGTCGCGCATTCGCCTCTCCCTCAAGGTCCTGTTTAACCGAATATCTCCCGGTGTCAGCATCCGTGGTTAAGCTGGACTGCAAATGACCTGTCGACATCATCGTCGCGACATCGCTTGAAGATATAAGCATATCTTTATATGTCTGGCGGCCTGACACAGACAGGAGCCTCTCTTGGCCGCTCGTTCTTCGTTCCTCTTCACCTCGGAAAGCGTTTCCGAGGGCCACCCCGACAAGGTCGCGGACCGGATTTCCGACACCGTCGTCGACGCCTTCCTGTCCAAGGACCCCGAGGCGCGGGTCGCCTGCGAAACCCTGGTGACGACGCAGCGCATCATCCTGGCCGGCGAAGTGCGCGCCACCCAGCCGGGAAACACCAAGGAAGAGAACGAGGCCTTCACCCAGTCCATCATCGACGGCCTGGAGCCGCTGGTCCGCGCCGCGGTCAGGGACATCGGCTATGAGCAGGAAGGGTTCGATTGGCGAACAGCAGACTACGCCTGCTACCTGCACGCCCAGTCGGCCGACATCGCCGTCGGCGTCGACTCGACCAACGAGAAGGACGAAGGCGCGGGCGACCAGGGCATCATGTTCGGCTATGCATCGAACGAGACGCCGGAACTGATGCCGGCGACCCTGCAATACAGCCACAACATCCTGAAGCGGCTCGCCGAGGTCCGCCACGCCGGCGGTTCGAAGCTTGAGCCCGACGCCAAGAGCCAGGTGACGATCGAGTATCATGACGGCAAGCCGGTGCGCGCCGCCTCCATCGTCCTGTCGACCCAGCACGCCAAGGGGCTGAGTTCGGACGAGGTCGCCGAGATCGTGAAACCCCATATCCTCGAAGTGCTGCCCGAAGGCTTCACCGACGAGAACACCGTCTGGCACATCAATCCGACCGGCGTCTTCGAGATCGGCGGACCCGACGGCGACGCCGGCCTGACGGGCCGCAAGATCATCGTCGACACCTACGGCGGCGCGGCGCCTCACGGCGGCGGCGCCTTTTCGGGCAAGGATCCGACCAAGGTGGACCGTTCGGCGGCCTATGCCTGCCGCTACCTGGCCAAGAACGTGGTGGCGGCGGGCCTGGCGGACCGCTGCACCATCCAGATTTCCTATGCGATCGGCGTGGCCAAGCCACAGTCGATCCACGTCGATCTGCACGGCACGGGCAAGATCGCCGAGGCGGTTCTGGAGGACAGGCTGCTGGGCCTGATCGGCGGCGCCACGCCCCGCGCCATCCGTCAGCACCTGGGCCTGAACAAGCCGATCTACGCCCGCACCACGGCCTATGGCCACTTCGGCCGCGAGCCGGACGCCGAGGGCGGGTTCAGCTGGGAAAAGACCGACCTGGTCGATCAACTCAAGGCGCTGGTCTAAGGACGCGTCAGGCGGCCTGGTCGTCCAGGATCAGGCCGCGCACCCCCGTCAGGTTGGCGTCCGTCAGATCGGTCTGACGGGTCTGGGCGTCGTGCAGCACGGCGCGTCCCAGGTCGGCGCCGATCAGAACCGCACGACGCAGGTCCGCGCCCGACAGGTCTGCGCCCCTCAGGATCGCGCCGGTCATGTCGGCCGGCAGCAGGCGCTCGGCGGTGATCATCAACGGCCCCAGCTGCGCCTCGCGCAGATCCGCCCCGTTCAGCTTGGCGCCGCTGAGCCGCGCGCCGCGCAGGTCGGCCCGGCGCAGCTTGGCCGAACGCAGGTCCGCGTTCTCCAGATGGGCGCCCTGAAGTTGCACCCCCTCCATGTCCAGGCCGTAGAAGACCGCGCCCCGCGCCGACAATGCGGTCAGGTTCAGGCCGGTGATCGACTTCAGCGGACGCAAGTCGACTCCGTCGAACACAGAGGGCTGTCCCTCGGCGCCGCCGGTCTCGCACCAGCGCGCATGTTCGCGCAGCATTTCGGCCGCCGGCATCCGATCGACGGATTCGCCGACCGTGCTGCGGTCGGTCAGCGCGCCCTGCATGTCCGCGCCGTCCGCGCGCGACATCGTCATCTTGCAGCCCACCAGGATCGCGTCGCGCAGATCGGCCCCGGACAGGTCCGCGCCCGACAGGTCCGCCCCGGCCAGGTCGGCCCCCCGGAAGTCCGCCTGTTTCAGATTGGCTCGCACCAGTTTGCAGTCCTTCATCACCGCGCCCGAAAAATCGGCCTTGATGGCGATGACGCCGGACATCCTGGATCGTTGCAGATTGGCCCCGGCCAGGCAGGCGCCTGTGACCTGGGTCTCCTCGCGCGGGCGCGGCTCGATGACCTTGAAGCCCAGCTTGGCGTCGGCGGCGGCGATGGTGCCTTCGCGCAGGTCCGCCTCGAACAGATCGGCGCCTGACAGATCGGCGCCGCGCAGGCAGGCCCCGCGCAGGTCGGCCCGACGCAGGCTGACATCGGCCAGGACCGCATCCTGCATGTCCGCGCCGAAGAAGTTTGCGTTGTCCAGGCGCGCGCCGGTCAGGTCGCAACCTTCCAGACAGGCGGCGGCGAAATCGGCGTCGGCTAGGTTGCGGCCCCGAAGACTGAGGCCCGACAGGTCCAACCAGGCGAAGACGGCCCGTGCGCCGCCGGGACGCGCCTGGAACAGCCGGTCGTGCCGGGCGCAGATCACGTCCAGCTCCGCCTGGGTCAGGCGCTTGCGCACGATGGGTTCAGCGGTCGCAGCCATTCTGTCACATTAGGCCCCGCCGCTTAAGAAAACCTTTGCGGCCCAGCGGCTTGGGGCATGGCCAGCCCAGCCGGCGAACCCTGCTCGACCGCGCTTGAGAAAATCTTCAGAAGCCCGTCAGGACCCCGCCGAACGGCACCCTCATCCTGCATTCACGATCGTCGAGCACGGCCGGTCGCAAATGCTGAGGGTGGTTGAAATGAGTTCCTATTATACGCGGCGCGAAGCTGGCGACGACGTCGTCTTCGACGTGGTCCCGGCCCCGTATCCGACCGGGGCGGGGGCGATGAAATTGGCTCAGGTCGGGTCCATCATCATCATCGTGCTGGCCATCCCCCTATGCTTCATCCTGATCGGCTTTCCGTTGCTGCTGATCGGCGTCTTCCTGTTCTTCAAGGCGAAAAAGGTCGCGGCGGCGCACAACCGCGAGGCCGCCTCGCGCCATCCGGTTTCGCTGCTGATCACCGCGGACTATCTGGTGGACGAGGACGAACGCCATGCGCTGAGGAACATTCGTGAATTCCTGGTCGGCCACGCAAACAGCGGCCCGTCGGCCAGTCAGTGGGTCTCCTTCTCCGGCGGCACGGCCGGGGCAGCCCAGATGGTGGGGGCGAACGCCCGGCTGCGCCTGGAAGCCGCGCAGGAATTCGTGAATTACGAGGTCTCGATCCGGGTGGACGGCGACAGCCGCCTGCGGCGGCTGGTCCGGGGCCTTACGCAACAGACCGCCTCGGCCCTGATCGACGATCTCCGGCGGGAAACGACGAACCGCGTCGGCTGACCGGCGGCCTGCGGTTCTATCAGGGCGGCGGCGTGGAGGACGAATCCGTTCCTCCCGCCGCCCGTCTATTCGACCAGCAGGCCCTGGTCGCGCAGGGCCTCGGCCAGCTCGCCTTCGCCGGTCCAGAGGCGCGTATAGCCCGCCTCGCCCAGCCGTTTCAGTTCGGTGACCAGATCGGCCTTGGGCGAGGCGACGAAACGGCCGTCGAAGCCGGTCCCGTCCGCGCTGGTCCGGACCATGGGGCGGCCGGTTTCCAGCCGATGCAGGAAGCCTTCGCACAGCACGCCCCCCTCTTCGCACATCAGACCCGTCTCGACCGTCAGGCCTTGGGCGCGCAGCCGTTCGGTGCCGCGGCCGGCGGCGAAGGGCGACGGGTCCAGGCAGGCGATGACCACGCGTTCGACGCCCGCATCGGTCAGAAAATGGGCGCAGGACTTGCGTCCGGACGACCGGGCGCCGCAGGGCTCCAGCGTGACATAGACGGTCGCGCCCACGACCTCGGCGCCGGCGGCGGGCACGGCCTGTTCCTCGGCATGGGGCCGCCCGCCTGGCGCGGTGGCGGCCTGGGCGATGATGCGGCCGTCCTTGACGATGACGCAACCGACCGCCGGATTGGGCCAGGTCTCGCCCATGCGCCCGGTCGCCAGGTCTATGGCCTTGGCCATGAAGGCGCGGTCGGCGGCGGTCCAGCTCATGCGACGGCCGGCAGTGCTTCGGCGCGCGCGGCGTCCAGATAGCGGGCGGCGGTCGGCTTCAGGTCGGCGTCCAGGTCGATCTCCAACGGGTTGCCGGTCGGAATCTCGACGCCGACGATCTGATCGTCCGGCACGCCGAACAGCAGTTTGACGATGGCGCGCAAGGAATTGCCGTGGGCGGCGATCAGCACGTCCTCGCCCGCCTTCAGGCGCGGCGCGATCTCGGCGTCCCAATAGGGCTTCACCCGGTCCAAGGTGGTCTTCAGGCTTTCGGTGTCGGGAATGGCCTTGCCGGCGTAGCGGGGGTCGGCGTTGAAATCGAACTCGCCGCCCGGCGCCAGAGGAGGCGGGGGCACGTCATAGCTGCGCCGCCAGATCTTGACCTGGTCCTCGCCGTGCTTCTCGGCGGTCTCGGCCTTGTTGAGACCCGTCAGCCCGCCATAGTGGCGCTCGTTCAGCCGCCAGTCCTCGACCACCGGCACGTCGGTCAGACCGGCGGATTGCAGGGCCAGGGCGCCGGTGCGCTTGGCGCGCGTCAGCACCGAGGTGAACATGACGGCAGGCTTGAATCCGGCCTGGGCGATCAGTTCGCCGCCTTGCCGCGCCTGGGCCTCGCCCTCCGCCGTCAAGTCGACGTCGACCCAGCCGGTGAAACGGTTTTCGAGGTTCCACTGGCTCTGGCCGTGGCGGAGCAGGATCAGGCGCGGCATTCGGTCGGTCCTTGGCATACGGTCCTGTCGGGGTAAGCCGCCGTCAGGGGTCGGTCAAGGTTTCGACCCAGGCCAGGATGGTGCGCTGCAACCATGGCGACGGAGCGCCGCTTGTCGCAGGAGCGGCCCGCCGTTAACAGTGGGCCCATGTCCGACCGCGTCTTCTTTCCCCTGGCCTTCCTCGCCATCGCCGCGATCGTCGCCCTGGCGATCGTCTGGCCCTGAGCGCGCCGCGTCGCAAATGAAAAGGCGGGGATTTCGCCCCGCCCTTTCTGACGATCAGAACAGGATCTTGCGCAGGTTGATGCGGAACACCCGGCCCTGCGGATCGAGGTAGTCGCGCTGATAGTTGACCGGCGTGTCGCCTTCGCTGCTGGTCACCGACACGCGGTCGTCGAAGATGTTCTGCACCCCCAGGCCTATCCGCGTGCCCTTAAGGAACGGGAAACGCTCGACCCAGGCGGTGCGCTGGGTCAGGTCGGCGAAGGCGAACAGGTTCACCGTCGTGCGGCCCGAGAAGTCCAGGTCCGCCGAGCCTACGCCATTGCCCTCCACCGTCGTGCCCGAGCGCCAGTTGGCGTTGATGAAGGCGCCCAGACCGTTCCGGAACAGACCCGTCTGCACCTGGACCTCGTGGCGCGACTGGCCGCCCGATCCGCTGATGGAATCCCCGTCCAGCAGGTTCAGCGGCGCCAGGCCGTCGCGGATGACCACCTCATCCTGAACGCGCCAGGTGTGGGTGACAGACAGGTTGAACATGCCCTGCCCCGGCTGCATCCCCGGTCCGCGACTGCCGCGCCCGCGACCGCCGCCCGGCCCGCCAGGCCCGCCAGGCCCGCCCGGGCCAGGGCCCGAAACCACCATCATGCCGCCGCCGGGACCGCCCGGCCGCCGGCCGGCCTCCGCCGTCGGATTCGGCGTGCCGAAGGGGCGCGAGAAGTTGAAGCCCCACTGGACGTCCTGCTGTTCGCGGCTGGCGAAGTTCAGCGGGCGGGCGTCGATGGACAGCAGATTGCCGTCCAGGTCGCGCGTGAACCGCTCGGGCAGGGCCGCTTCCAGATCCGGGGTGATGGCGGGGAAGCTGGCGATCTCGTTTTCCACCTCGGTGCGGGTGTAGGCCAGGTTCAGGCGGAAATCCCTTTCCGAGAACGGCTGCCAGTTGACGCCCAGCTTCAGGATGTGGCGGTCCTCGGCCTTCAGATTGGGATCGCCGCCCGTGATCTGGGTCACTTCGACCGTCTGGTTGGTGGCGAAGTCGAACACCGGCGTATTGGGCGTCGCCAGGGTGGGATCGTTCAACTGCTGGATCGTGGGCGCCTTGCCCTCGCTGGAATAGTTGGCCGATAGCGACAGACGCTCAACCGGCGACCAGTTCAGGCCCCCGCCCACGGTGCTGACGCCGCCGAAGTCGGACAGTTCCTGATAGGCCAGGTTCAGATTGGCGGACAGGTCGCCGATCTTGGGCAGGACGCCGCGGTCGCGGTTCGAGATGGGCAGGTCGAAATTGGCCTGGAAGCTGCCCAGATCGCGCGACTGAGACCGATCGACGGCGACGCCCGAGCGCACGCTTTCGGAATCCAGCGACTGGTGGCTGGCGCCGACCTTGAAGGTCGAGGTCAGATTGCCCGCCGGCAGTTCGCGCGCCGTCCCGTTCAGCACGAACTCGGCGTTTGCGGTCTGGGCCACCGAATTGGCGGTGTCGCGCGGATTGGCGGCGACCGCCCCCGTGATGTCGCCAAAGGGATTGACCGTCGGATCGCCTGCCGAAATCGCCGCCTGAAGCGCGTCGGCGTTGACCCCGCGTCCGGTGGTGGTGTCGGTCTCCACGCGGGTGTATTCGCCGGTCGCCGTCCAGCGCCAGTCGCCCAGATAGCCGTCGAAGACCGATCCGAACTCGGCCGTGCGGCTGTTGGACTGGCGCACCATGGCGTCGGGGCGGTCGGCGTAGCGATACAGCAGCACGTCGTTCCCGAACGGCGACCAGGGGCTGTCCTCCGGCAGGGTCAGGGTCACGCCCGGCAGGCCCAGATAGCTGCGGCTGCTGTTGTCGGTCAGGCCGGCGCTCAGCGTCATGCCGACCTTGTCGTTCAGGTCATGCTTGTAGGTGCCGGCGATCGATGCCTCGGCCTGGCGCGGCAGAAGGGTGCGATAGGCGTTCAGGTCGTCGCTGCGCGCCACCCCGGCGGTGGAGACGAAATCCGACAGCGCCGGCGCGCCCGACGCCGCCGAGGTCGGCACGCCGGCGACGTTCACCGCCGATCCCGCAAGCGCCGAAAGGGCCGGATCGATCTCGCCGCCGCCCAGGCCGCCGATGTTGCCGGTGCGGTCGAACAGGACGCCCGTGCCGGTGCGGTCGATGTTCCGTTCCGTTTCGTAAAGGGGGTTGCTGGTGCTGCCGTTGATGTCCAGCGACCACCGGTCGGCGCCGGCGATGCGCAGGACGTTGTTCTCGCTGGAGGTGGTGGTGCGGCCGCCCTGCTCGGAGCGGGAGACGTTGACCGAGGTGGTCAGCGAGCGGAAATCGGCCTTCAGCACGATGTTCACCACCCGCTGGTCGGCGCTGTAGCCGTAGGACAGGGCGGTCTCTTCGGGCAGGATGTCGAAACGCTCGATCGCCTCGGGCGGGATGCCGCGGATTTCCCGGAAGCCCGAAATGCGCCGGCCGTTCACCAGGAAGACAGGCGAGCCGCCCCGCGCGCTGCGCGTCTGGGCCTCCAGAAGGGTGACCAATTCGCCGATATTGGTCGCCCCGAACGCCTGGATCTGGGCGGCGTCATAGGAAACGATCGGCTCCTGGCCGCCCAGCGCCACGCCCCGCTTCTGGGCCGTCACCACGACATCGGGCAAGACGATCGCCGTCCCGTCCTCCTGCTGCTGGACAGGAGCGGCCGGGGCCGGAGCCTCCGACATGGCGGCCGAGGGCGCCAGCGCAAGCAGCATTAGGGCGGTGGGAGACATGAAACGGTGTTCCGGGAAGACGAATGACGGCCCTCTGGGGACGTGACAAACGTGGCGGCAAAACGGCCAAATTCATGAAGTTTTGGAAAGCGTTGCCGACTTTCAACACCCGCGTTTCCGGCGCGACGGAAACCGGGTGGCCGTGCGTTAAAGACTGTTTGGGCGCGCTCCACCAATTCGACGGCGGGCCGCCCGAGGTGCAGACTCCGCGTTGACCGGCCCCAGGCTTTCGGCTATAGGCCCGCCCTCTTGAGATTTCCGCGCCGTGGACGTGTGCTCCGCGGCGTTTTCCGTTCGAAGGTTTGACATGGCCAACAACCCCGGCGCCCGCAAGGCGATCCGCAAGATCGAAGCGCGGACCCAAGTGAACAAGGCGCGTCGTTCGCGCGTTCGCACCTATCTGCGCAAGTTCCAGGAAGCCCTGGCCGGGGGCGACGCCGCCGTCGCCAAGACCGCCTTCGTGGAAGCCCAATCCGAGCTGATGCGCGCCGTCTCCAAGGGCGTCGTCCACAAGAACACCGGCTCGCGCAAGGTCAGCCGTCTGGCCGCCCAGCTGAAGAAGCTGTCGGCCGCCTGATCCGTTAAGGATCACGACGACCACGGAACAGCCGTCGCTGTTTCGTTACGGGATTTCCTAGCAATTTCAGCGGCGAAGGGGCACATGCTCCTTCGCCGTTTCGCGTTCCGCCGTTAACCTGCGCCAGTCCGAAATCGGGATTCCGCGACCGCCAAACGGCGAATTTCCCAAGCAGGATTAGCGTTTGGCGGAGTCAAACAATTTAACTGCGAATCGACCAACGAATCAGCGTTGACCCGCCCGGCTCGCAGCGTAAGTTTTGGCCTCTAACGCACTTCCATCCCCACACGGATGAAGACGGCGCGAGACGATAGTTTCGCGTTGGCGGGAGATGTCTGCTCAGAAGCTCGACCCCGTCCGAAAGGCATCGCTTTTCGGCGCAGGAGAAGTCGTCCCTGACGCATCCCCCTGAAGTGCTGCGGAAGCGGACTGGTTCTTAGTGGGTGGCTGAACGATGGTTGGGGGCGCAACGGCGATGGCGGGCGGAACGAACGGATCGGGCATGACGGATCCGGACCGCATCTGGAGCGAGGCCTCCCTGCGCCTGCGCGCCGAAATCGGCGACGGCCCCTTCTCGTCCTATATCGCGCCCTCGGCGGTGCGCATCGACGGCGCCGGTCACCTGATCCTGGTCACGCCCACCGCCTACGCCCGCGACTGGGTGCGCAAGAACGCCCTGCGCCGCATGAACGAACTGTGGCTGGGGCTGGACGGCCTGTCGCGCCGGCTCGACGTGCGCTGCCGCGCCGAAGTGGGTTCGGCCCCGCCGGCCTCGGCCGTGATCTCGGGCAAGGGGGTGGACGCCGCGCCGCGCCTGGCCGCCCTGTCCTCGCCCAATCTGTCGTCCGGCTTTGCGACGCCCACGGTCGCCCCCATCGCCGACGGCGCCCGCGCCGTGCGCGCGGCGGGCCTGCAGGAGCGGCTGACCTTCGACAGCTTCGTCGAGGGCCAGGGCAACGCCTTCGCCCTGGCCATCGCCAAACAGGTCGCCAGCTGGGCCGACGGCCATTTCAACCCGGTCTTCTTCTGCGGACCCTATGGCTATGGCAAGACCCACCTCTTGAACGCCATCGCCTGGGAGGCCCAGCGGCTGCGTCCCCAGGCCAAGGTGGTCTATCTGACCGCCGAACGCTTCCTGTCGACCTTCGTCAAGGCCATGCAGGACCGTTCGACCGCCGCCTTCAAGGAGAGCCTGCGCTCGGCCGACATGCTGCTCTTGGACGACGTCCAGTTCGTCGGCGGCAAGACCTCGACCCAGGAAGAGCTGCTCTCGACCCTGACCGCCTTGATCGAGGACGGAAAGCGCATCGTCTTCTCGGCCGACCGCGCGCCCATGGCCCTGACCGAGGTCGAGCCGCGCCTGCGCAGCCACCTGGCCGCCGGCCTGACCTGCCCGGTCGAGGCGGGCGACCGCGAGCTGAAGATCGCCGTGGCCCAGAACCGCCTGAAGGCCCTGTCGGCGCTGGGCGTCGTCCAGGGCGAGGCCGCCCCCGAGGTCCTGGCCCAGCTGGTCGACCGCACCCCCGGCTCGATGCGCGAGCTTGAGGGCGCCGTGAACACCCTGGCCGCCGCCGCCGGTTCGCGCCTGTCGGCGGTCTCGGTGGACGAGGCCTCGGCCCTCCTGGGCGCGGCGCTGCGCGGCGGGCCCGAGCGCCGCATCACCGTCGACGAGATCCAGAAGACGGTCGCCGACCACTTCAACCTGAAACAGGCCGACCTGCTCAGCGAGCGCCGCACCCGTTCGGTCGCCCGCCCGCGCCAGATCGCCATGTATCTGTGCAAGCAGCACACGACCCGCTCCTATCCCGATATCGGCCGCCGCTTCGGCGGGCGCGACCACACCACCGTCCTGCACGGCGTGCGCAAGATCGAGGAGCTGATGCCGCAGGACGACCAGATCGCCCGCGACGTCGAGGCCCTGACCCGCAAGCTGCGGGGCTAACAGGGCACGATACTCTCCCTACCCGGAACGGGGAGGGAGAAAACTGTGAACGGCTTTGGCGGCCTTCCTTGCTCTCGCCGCTTGATCCGCTAGTGTCCAAAACCCTCTATCGCGGCGTCTCAGGCTGAGTCGCCGCCCTCGGGCGAGACGACATGCAGCTGACCATCGAACGATCCGCGCTCCTGAAGGCCCTGGGCCATGTGCAGAGCGTGGTGGAACGTCGAAACACCATTCCGATCCTGTCCAACGTCCTGCTGAGCGCGGGCCGCGACCGACTGGCCTTCGCCGCCACCGACCTGGACATGGAGATGGTCGACGAGGCCGAGGCCCAGGTGCAGGTCGAGGGCCAGATCACCGCCCCCGCCCACACCCTCTACGAAATCGTCAGGAAGCTGCCGGAAGGCGCCGAGGTCTCGCTGCTCTATTCGGGCGACGATCCCCGCCTGGTCGTCGCGGCCGGCCGCTCGCGCTTCAACCTGCCGGTGCTGCCGGCGGGCGACTTCCCCGTCATGTCCACCGAAAGCGCCGGGGCGTCCTACGTCCTGCCCAAGGAAGACCTGGCCCGGCTGATCGACAAGACCCGGTTCGCCGTCTCGACCGAGGAGACGCGCTACTATCTGAACGGCCTGTATCTGCACACGGTCGCCGAACAGGGCGTGCCCCTGCTCCGCGCCGTCGCCACCGACGGCCACCGCCTGGCCCTGGCCGAGACCCCGGCGCCGGAAGGCGCGGCGGGCGGCCCCGGCGTCATCGTGCCGAGAAAGACCGTCGATCAGGTCCGCCGCCTGCTGGACGACGCCGCCGGTCCGGTCGAAATCCAGGTCTCGGCCCAGAAGATCCGCTTCCAGCTGGGCGAGGCCAGCCTGACCTCCAAGGTCATCGACGGCGCCTTCCCCGACTATCTGCGCGTCATTCCGCGCGGCAACGACAAACAGGCCGACATCGACAACGCCCTGTTCGCCAAGGCCGTGGACCGCGTCGCCACCATCTCGGCGGAAAAGAGCCGCTCGGTGAAGCTGGCCTTCGACAACGACCGGGTGAAGCTGACCGTGCGCAACATGGAAGCCGGCCAGGCCGAGGAAGAGGTCGAGATCGGCTATTCCGACGAACCGTTCGAGATCGGCTTCAACGCCCGCTATCTGCTGGACGTCGCCGGCCAGATCACCGGCGAAAACGCCGCTTTCCGCTTCGCCGACCCGGCTTCGCCGACCCTGGTGCTCGATCCGGGCGATCCGGGCGTGCAGTACGTGCTGATGCCGCTGCGGGTGTGAGCAACCGTCAATGTGTCATAGCTGCACGACGCTGGCCTAAACCCTGGCGACTCTTGCCTATCGCTCTGTACGCAGCGGCGGTTGTCAGCTTGGCGCGATCGGATGACCCTTTTATTTCGCTAATAGGGTGGATTGCGGCGGCGTTTACGGGGTGGCTCATCCTCCATCTTCTGATCAACGCCGTTTTTCCAGCAAATCTCTTGCTTTCGGCCGAAGGCTTTCAAGTTGATGGCCTTAGGCGACACCCGCTTGTTCGCTGGAGCGACGTGGAAAGGTTGTGGGTTCTGCGAACGCCCCTCCACGCCTACGTGTTGTACGCACTGAAAGACCAACCTCGACGAGAGAACATCGGCTTTTGGATTTTTCGCGGCCTTCCATCGGAGGCCGATGGCCGCTTGTCGCCAGCCTACAAGCTTGAACCTGAAACCCTGCTAGAAGTGATGAACGACTGGAAAGCTGGGCGCAGGACGTAGACGACTGGATCCCGGCTTTCGCCGGGATGAGCGGACAGACTTGATACAATCCCTCACCCTCACCGACTTCCGCTCCTATGCGGGCGCGCGGCTGGACATCGGTTCCGGCCCCGTAGTGCTGCATGGGCCGAACGGGGCGGGAAAGACCAATCTCCTGGAAGCGATCAGCCTGCTGACCCCCGGCAAGGGGCTGCGCGGGGCGAGCGCCGCCGAGATGGGCCGGCGCGAGCCCGGCGAGGCGGTCGGTCGCGCCTGGGCCGTCATGGTCGAACTGGACGACGAGACGCGGCTGGGCACGGGCGTCCAGACCGCAGGGGCCGCCCGCCGCATCGTCCGCATCGACGGCGAGACGGCCCAGCCCGGCCGGCTGCTCGACCATCTGCGGCCGGTCTGGGCCACGCCCGAACAGGACCGCCTGTTCTCCGACGCCCGCGCCGAACGGCTGAAGTTCTTCGACCGCCTGGTCTTCGCCGCCGATCCCGACCACGCCGCCAGCGTCTCGGTCTACGAGAAGGCCCTGCGCGAGCGGCTGCGCCTGCTGAACGATGCGATCGACGGCCGCGAGGCCGACCCCGTCTGGCTGGACGCCCTGGAAGCCCGCCTGGGCGAGGCTGGGGCCCGCGCCGCCATCGCCCGCGTCGCCGCCCTGCAGGCGCTCCAGGCCGCCATCGACGCCCGTGGCGACCGGCCCTTCCCTCAGGCCGACCTGGGCCTGGACGGAGCCGCCGAACGCATGGCCGAGGCAGGGTCCGAAGAAGACGAGATCGCCGCCGTGATCCGCGACGGTCTGGCCAAGGCCCGCGCCCGCGACGGCGCCGCTGGCCGGTCCCTGTTCGGCCCCCACCGCACCGACCTGACCGCCCTCCACCGCGAGAAGAACCGTCCCGCCGCCGAAGGCTCGTCGGGCGAGCAGAAGGCCCTGGTCCTGAACCTGATCCTGGCCCAGATCACGCGCCTGTCCGATCAGTCCGCGCGTCCGGTCCTGCTGCTGGACGAGGCCCCCGCCCACCTCGACGAACGCCGTAGAGCTGCCCTGTTCGACGAGATCGTCGCCCTGAACCTCCAGGCCTTCATGACCGGCACCGAGCGCGGCCTGTTCGCCGGTCTGGAGGACCGCGCCCAGTTCGTCCGCGTCGCGGGCGGAACGCTGGACAACGACTAGGCTTCCGAAGCGGAAATCCTCGCTTTTTCGTCGGGAATTCCTATATGTTGCGGACTTCGGCGCGGTGCGATTCCGCTGTCGATTCGAGCGCCCGACGCGGTGCTCCCTCCCCGTCCCGGTCGGGACTTCAGAGCCAACGATTTCATGACCGATCCGATTGCCGACCAGCCCGAATACGGCGCCGATTCCATCAAGGTTCTCAAAGGCCTGGACGCCGTGCGGAAACGCCCCGGCATGTATATCGGCGACACCGACGACGGGTCCGGCCTGCACCACATGGTCTATGAGGTGGTCGACAACGCCATCGACGAGGCCCTGGCCGGCCACGCCGACCTGGTCCAGGTGATCCTGAACGCCGACGGATCGGTCACCGTGACCGACAATGGGCGCGGCATTCCGGTCGGCATCCACGAGGGCGAGGGCGTCTCGGCCGCCGAGGTCATCATGACCCAGCTCCACGCCGGCGGTAAGTTCGACCAGAACTCCTACAAGGTTTCCGGCGGCCTGCACGGCGTGGGCGTCTCGGTCGTCAACGCCCTGTCCGACTGGCTGGAGCTGAAGATCTATCGCGACGGCAAGGCCCACCAGATGCGCTTCGAGCGCGGCGACACGGTCAAGTCGCTGGAGATCACCGGCGACGCCCCGATCCGCGAGGACACCGGCAGGCCGCTGAGCGGCACCGAGGTCACCTTCTATCCGTCGGTCACGACCTTCAGCCACATCGACTTCGACCTGAAGACGCTGGAGCACCGGCTGCGCGAACTGGCCTTCCTGAACTCGGGCGTGGTCATCAAGCTGGCGGACCAGCGCCACGCCGAACCGGTCGAGATGATCCTGCACTACGAGGGCGGGGTCGAGGCCTTCGTGCGCCATCTCGACAAGTCCAAGACGCCGATCCTGAAGGACGTCATCGTCATTCGCGGCAAGAAGGAGGGGATCGAGCTCGACCTCGCCCTGTGGTGGAACGACAGCTATCACGAGACCATGCTGTGCTTCACCAACAACATCCCCCAGCGGGATGGGGGCACCCACCTGTCGGCCTTCCGCGCAAGCCTGACGCGCGTCATGGGCGGCTATATCGAGAGCTCGGGCGCCGGCAAGAAGGAGAAGGTGTCCGTCACCGGCGAGGACGCCCGCGAAGGCCTGACCTGCGTCCTTTCGGTCAAGGTGCCGGACCCCAAGTTCAGCAGCCAGACCAAGGACAAGCTGGTTTCGTCCGAGGTGCGCCCCGCCGTCGAGGCCCTGTGCAGCGAAGGCCTGTCCACCTGGTTCGAGGAACACCCGGTCGAGGCCAAGATGGTGGTGGCCAAGATCATCGAGGCCGCCTCCGCCCGTGAAGCCGCCCGCAAGGCCCGCGACCTGACCCGGCGCAAGTCGGCGCTGGAAATCAGCTCCCTGCCCGGCAAGCTGGCCGACTGCCAGGAACGCGATCCGGCCAAGTCCGAACTGTTCATCGTCGAGGGCGATTCCGCCGGCGGCTCGGCCAAACAGGCGCGCAACCGTGAGAACCAGGCCGTCCTGCCCCTGCGCGGCAAGATCCTGAACGTCGAGCGGGCCCGCTTCGACCGGATGCTGTCCTCGGACCTGATCGGGACGCTGATCCTGGCGCTGGGCACCGGCATCGGCCGCGACGACTTCAACGCCGACAAGCTGCGCTATCACAAGATCATCCTGATGGCCGACGCCGACGTGGACGGCGCCCACATCCGCACCCTGCTGCTGACCTTCTTCTATCGGCAGATGCCGGAGCTGATCGAACGCGGCCACGTCTATATCGCCCAGCCGCCCCTCTATAAGGTCGCCAAGGGCAAGCAGAGCCGATACCTCAAGGATCAGTCCGAGATGGACGCCTATCTGATCGAGGAAGGTTCGTCGGAAGCCGAACTGGACCTGTCCACCGGCGAACGCCGCCTGGGCCTGGACCTGCAATCGCTGGTGCGCGAGGCCAAGGCCTTCAAGGCCGGCGTCGATCGCCTCAGCCAGCGCGCGCCCGTCTTCGCCATCGAACAGTCGGCGCTGGCGGGCCTGTTCACCGAAAACGCCGACATGGCCGAGGCCTCCGCAGCCGCCGCCGTTCGCCTGAACCTCTATGCCGAGGAAGGCGATGGAAACTGGACCGGCGCGCCTGGCGAACAGGGCGCGGTCATCTTCACCCGGACGCGCCGCGCGGTGCAGGAAACCATCGTGCTGGAGGAGACGTTGATCCGGTCGCTGGACGCGCGGCGCCTGGCCGAGCGCGCGTCTGCCTTCGACGGCGTCTTCGCCGCCCCGGCCACCTATCGCCGCAAGGAAAAGTCCACCACCATCCGCGGCCCGCTGGACCTGCTGAACGCGGTGCTGGACGCCGGCAAGAAGGGCTTGTCGATCCAGCGCTACAAGGGCCTGGGCGAGATGAACCCCGAGCAGCTGTGGGAGACGACGCTGGACGCCAACGCCCGCACCCTGCTGCAGGTCTCGGTCGAGCACGAGGAAGACGCCAACGACCTGTTCGCCAAACTGATGGGCGACATCGTCGAACCCCGCCGCGAGTTCATCCAGGAAAACGCCCTGGACGCCGCCGTCGATGTCTGACGCCCGAAGGCGGACGCGGCGCTATTTGCCGCGTCCGCCTTCGATGAAGGCCTGGATCGTCGGCCAGGATGTCGCGTCCGACGGCCGCATGTTGTCGCAGGCGAAGGCCTTGATCCCGCCATAGACGCCGCCCTCGGACACCGTTTCCCAGGGCGTGTCCTCGGAATAGCGATCCGTCTCCGCGCCCGAGGCGTCGTAGGTCACCGTGGCGCCCGAGCGCACCTTTCCATCGGAACAGCGCACCATGACCTCTTCCGTTTCCCGGCTGAGGTCGGTCGCGGGACCCTGGGACGGGACACGGGCGAACCGCGTCGTGACCACGCCGTCCACCGGCGTCATGGCGTCCATATCGACGAGATAGACCGTTCGGTCGCTGCTGGAAAATCGGCTCCAGCTTTCGGCGCCGGCCGGCGTGGCTGCGGCCAGCACAAACGCCCCGGCCAGTAGAGACTTGACCAATCCGCTCATGTTTTTCCTCCCCAACGAGCGGCGCTATCTCATACCCGTGCGGGCCGAATTTCAATCGGCCATGCAGCGTCAGGGTCGGACACGACTGGGCAGGGCGGCGACGTCCTGAGCCGTCAGGGATTTCGTGACCATGCCGCGGCACAGCCCCCGTCCTGGTCCGCCGCCCGGAACCACCACATTGACCGGGTCCCCAACGCAGGTGTTGCTCGATCCGCCCAGGGTGGGGGTTATCGACACCGCCAGCGCGCTGTCGATGTCCCAGCAGCCGCCGCTGGTGGTGATCAGATAGACGCTGTCGCGCGGGGTGCGAATGTAGAGATCGGTCGTATTGGCGGTGCGGAAGTTCCGGATGTCGTCGATTCTGAAACAGCGCGCCGCGTCTGACGTCTCCGTCCTGGCCGTCGCCATGTTCGTTGAAGGCGCACAGCCGGCCAGGGACAGGACGCCGGCGAGAATGATCGGGATGGAACGCATGATGGCATCTCCTTGGGCCCTGTCGATCACTCAACCCTCCGCCTGGCCCAACCGTTCCGCAAGCGATTTTGGACGCAAGGCGCCGCGATCCGGAGCCACGCGTTTCGCCAGCGCCGCCGGCAGCGGCGACGGTCGCCCCGCCAGTTGCGCCGCCAGGTGTTCGGCCAGCAAGGGCGCGATGCAGAAGCCGCGCGATCCCAGGCCGCCGAGGACATGCAATCCTTCGCCCACCGCGCCCGCGACCGGCAATCGGTCGGGCGTGGTGGCGCGGATCGCCACGCGGCGCAGTTGCTCGCCCTCCCCCGCCCGCGCCGCCAGCCCCGGCAGCCGGGCGGCCAGGGTTTCCAGATTGGTCTCGCTTTCGGCGTCGCGCGGCTCCAGCGAGACGTCGCCGCGCCGGTGGGTCGCGCCGAACAGAAAGCCATCCGCCGTCGGCGCCGCATAGCCGCCCCAGGCGACGGCGGGGCCGGGCTCGCCGACGATCCAGTCGGCCTGACCTCGCACCGGCGCCAGCGACAGCGCGCCGTCCAGCAGTTCGGCCGACCCCCAGCCGGCGGCGACGACCACCTCATCCGCCTCGGCCAACAGGGCGCCGCCAGCGTCGAACAGCCGCCAACGGTCCGCCTCGCGCGCCAGGCGGGCGACCCGTCCCTGTCGCACCGACACGCCCTGAAGCCAGGCTTGAAGCAGGACGGACGGGCGCACGACGCGGGCGTCACGCATCATCAGGCCGCCGGTTTCGGCCGGTTCGCCCAACCAGGCGCTCGCCGCCGCGGCATCCACCACCGTCATCGCGCCCTCGGGCCAGAGGGTTTGGGCGGCGACCTTGGCGAACCGCGCGGCGTCGCGCTCGGCGTGGATCAGTTGAAGGACGCCTTCGGCGACGACCGCGCCCGGTGTGCGGTCATAGAGATCGCGGGCACGCTCCAGCGCCTGGGCGTAGAGGGCGGCGATCTCCCTGTCCCCGGCGTCGATCCGGGGCGTCGCCAGGCCGGACGGAAAGCCGGAGGCGCCCGCGCCGGGCCGGTCGGACTCGATGACCACTGGCCTGATCCCCAGGGCGGTGAGGGCGCGCGCCGTCGCCGCGCCGGCGACGCCCGCGCCGATCACCACGACGCGCGGGGTCGATGCGCCTCCGGGTTCGCCGGGCGCCCGGGCCTCCAGCCGCTCGCGCTTTCGCCCATGGCCGGGCCGTTTCTCGACCGAGAAGCCCCGCTCGCCCAGGCCGCGACGCACCGCTCCGGCGACCGTGAAGGTCGCCAGCCGCGCGCCCGGCGCCGAACGGGCGGCGATCAGGTCCAGCACCTGCGGCGACCACATGCCGGGGTTCAGCGCGGGCGAGAAACCGTCCAGAAACCAGGCGTCCGCCCGCCCGCTCCACTGGTCCAGCGCCCAGGCCACGTCGCCGACGGCCAGGTCGACCACGGCGTCGAACATCGGCAGGTCGATGCGGTGAAACCCGGGCGTTCCCGCTGGCCAGGCCCGGATCAAGGCCTGCGCTGCCTCCGCCAGTTCAGGCCACGCCTTGAGCGCCCTGCCCGCCTCGTCGGCGGTCAGGGGAAAGCCCTCGATGGAAAAGACGTGCAGCCGCGCGCCCGCCGGCCGTTCCTTGCGCCACAGGTCCAACAGGGCGGCGATATTCAGCCCCGTGCCGAAACCCAGTTCCGCCACGGTGAAGGCCCGGCGTCCCGCCCAGGCGTCCGGCAGGCCGCACCCGGCCAGAAAGACGGCGCGGCTTTCGGCCAATCCACCGTCGCGCGAGAAATAGACATCTCCGAACCGTCCGGACCGCGGCTCGCCGTCGTCAGTCCAGGTCAGCAGGGGCGAGGCGTCGTCGGTCGTCATGGCCCGCCTCTAGCACGCGCCAGCAAAAAGGGCCGCCCCTTGCGGAGCGGCCCCTGGCGGACGCAATGCCGTCCGAAATCAGTGCGCGGCAGGCGGCGTCGCAGGAGGCGTCGGTTCCGCCGTCGGCTCGGTCGGCGGCGTGGTCGGGGCTGCGGCGTCCGAGGCGCCGGCGTCGCGCGCCGCCTGGTCGGCGGCCTCGGCGGCCTGTTCGGTGGTCAGGACCGAATCTTCCGCCGCGCCGGCGGCCTCGACGGCGTCGTTGGCCGGCGGGGCGCCATGCTCGTCGGCGGGCTTGTTGCAGGCGGCGAGCGCCAGGACGGCGGTCGAGACGGTCAGAAGGGCGGCGATGCGCATGGGATGCTCCGAAAGGACCGGGCTAAGCCGGCTCAGTTGGTGGTGACGGCGTTCAGCGCCTCTTCCATCTCGCCGAAGGACGGCTGAGCGGTCGAGGGGATGTCGCCCCGGCCGATCTCGACCGAAATCTGGGCGGCGTTGCCATGCAGGTGGGCGACCAGCACGGACTGGATGATCTTGTAGTAGGCGGCTTCCTCGTCGATGATCGCCTTCAGGCGCGAGGCGAACGGACCGACCAGGCCATAGGCCAGGAACACCCCCATGAAGGTGCCGACCAGGGCCCCGCCGATCATGCCGCCCAGGATTTCCGGCGGTTCGGTGATCGAACCCATGGTCTTGATGACGCCCAGCACGGCGGCGACGATCCCCAGGGCCGGCAGGGCGTCGGCCAGGTTCTGCAAGGCGTGGGCGTGTTCCAGATGCTCGTGGTGATGCTTTTCGAGCTGCTTTTCCATCGCATCCTCGACCTGGTGGGGATCCTCCAGGTTCATCGTCATCATCCGCAGGGTGTCGCAGATGAAATCGACGGCGAAATGGTCCTTCAGCACCTTGGGGTACTTCTGGAAGATCGGCGATTCCTTGGGTTTCTCGATGTGGCTTTCCAGGGCGACCACGCCCTTGGACTTCATCGTCTTGGTCAGTTGGAACAGCAGGCTGAGCAGGTCCTTGTAGTCCTGCTTCTTCCACTTCGGTCCAGCGAAGCTCTTGCCCAGACCCGCGACCGCGCCCTTCACCACCGAGATGGAGTTGGAAATCAGGAAGGCCGCGACGCCCGCCCCGCCGATGGCCATCAGCTCATGGGGCGCGGCGTGCATGATGACTTCGAACTTGCCGCCAGAGATGGCGTAGCTGCCGAAGACAAGGCCGAACAGCAGCACGATGCCGATGATCTGAAACATGGAGGCGGACGATCCTGACGCGAGAGGCCCGGATCATCGCCATTAATCATTAAGACGGCGTTTCGCGAACGCCGTCCGTCGGCGTCAAATCCGTCCTTCGCCGTTCAGGATGGCTGCGCGCGCCGCCGCCGACAGCTTCTGATAGCCGGCCTTGCCGCCGCGAACATACAGGGCCGCGCCGGTCTTTTCAGGATCGAAGCCGTCCGCGACCAGGTCCGCCTTGCGATATTTGAACGTGCCGGTCGTCTCCGCCGACTTGATCAGGCGCAGAAACACCGGTTGGGCGTAGGCTGGCAGCTTGCTCTCCACATGGTCGGAGAAGGCCTTGGCGTCGAACTTGCCGTCCACCACCAGCGCCGCCATGCCGGCCTTGCCGTCCTGGGCCGGCACCGGCACGCCATAGACGATGGCTTCCGAAACGCCCGGCGCGTCCATCAGCACCTGTTCGACCTCGGAGGTGGAGACGTTTTCGCCCTTCCAGCGGAAGGTGTCGCCCATACGGTCGACGAAGTAGAAATAGCCTTCCGCATCCTGGCGCATCAGGTCGCCGGTGCGGAACCAGCGGTCGCCCCGCTTGAACACGTCGGTCAGGATCTTCTTCTGCGAAGCGGCCTTGTCGGCATAGCCCGAGAAGTCGTGGCGGATGTCATTGCCGATCTCGCCGATGGCCTCGCCCACCTCGCCGACGCGCGCCTGGCGGCACAGTCCCTCAGGACCGCGAACGGGCTGTTCGGTCTCCACGTCGAACTGCACCAGGCGGATGTTGATCTGCGACTTCAGATAACCGGGCACGCGACCGATGGCGCCCTGTTTGCCGTCGAAGTTGAACAGCGAGACATTGCCCTCGGTCGAGCCGTAGAACTCCAGGATCTGCGGGATGCGGAAGCGGCTCTGGAAATCGGGCCAGACGTCGGCGCGCAGGCCGTTGCCGAACGCCAGCCGCAGCTTGTGCTTGGTCTCGTCCTCGTTGGGCGGGCAGTTGACCAGATAGCGGCACAGCTCGCCGATATAGACGAACATGGTCGCGCCCGACGACCGCACGTCCGGCCAGAAGTTGGTGGCCGAGAACTTCTTGCGGACGATCAGCCGCGCGCCGTTCAGCAGCGCTGCGCCGACGCCCACCAGTCCGCCCGTCGAATGATAGAGCGGCAGGACGTTGTATATGCGGTCTTGCGGTGTCGAACGGGTCGCGCCGGCGAAGGCGCGCATATAGGTCCGGGCGCGCGAATGCGGAATCCGCGCCGCCTTGGGCAGGCCCGTCGTTCCGGAGGTATAGATATAGAGGGCCGTGTCGCGGTTGGTCAGGCCCTGACGGCCCGTGCGGGACGGCCGCACCGACGAGGCGCCGCGCACCGGCTTGTCCAGCCCGCGCCGCTCGCTGGCCTCCTCCGTCTCTGGCAAACCCAGCACCCACAGCATCAGATTGTGCCCGACCAGGGGGCGCGCGTCCTCGATCTGGCGCCAGCAATCGTCGTCGGCGACCACCTGGAAGGCGTTGGAGATGGTCAGGCAGTGCGCCAGGCCCTGGCCGTTCAGATTGGTGTTGATCAGGGCCGTCGCGATGCCGACCTTTGAGAAGCCGATCCAGGCCGCCAGATACTCGATCCGGTTGGTCATCATCAGGGCGATGGTGTCGCTGCGACGCAGGCCCCGGCTCTTGGCCCAGTTGCCGAAGCGGTTGGCCATCGCGTCCAGCTCGCGATAGGTCAGCTTGCGATGCTCGTCCTCGATGGCGACGTTGTCGGGGAATTTGTCGACCGCCTCCTCGAAGTCGTCACACAGCAGGACGTCGCTATCCAGCTGGATCGGCTTGATGCGCTTGAGCAGGCGGAACAGGCCGCGAGCGAACCGGACGTCCCGTCGGATATTCGCTACAAAACCCATGCTCGCCGCTGCTCCGGTCACTGCGTGTTCCGCCGGTCCGGTGATGGACGAAGCGGGGCCGTCGGGTCAACCATGGGATGGCGATCTTTCGCCTGCCCGTCCGATCACCCGCCCGACGGGGACATTTGTGCGGTTGACGCCGGGGAAATCCATACGCCGCGAGCGCTTTTTGTCGCCGCATTTCGACGCAAGCGGCGAGAAAAGGCGCGGTCTTCGCCACATTGCGGGCGGCAAGGGTGTTTCTTCGGGGCATTTGGCCCGATGGCGGAACGGCGTTGCGACAGATCGGGTTGGTTGATCGACGTTATGGAGAAAACAAGATGTCGACGACCTATGCCGCCGAAACCGAAGCCCGCGCCGACGACGGCGCCTTCGTGCCGCGCTACGCTCAGACGACCAAGGCCAAGAAGTCGGTGAAGACCTGGATGATCCTCGCGCCCCTCGGCGCCGTAGTCGTCGTCGGCGCCGCCGCGGCCATGATGATGAACGGCGGCGAAACCCCTGCCCCCGCCGCTCAGCCGACCACGCCCGCCGCGACCCAGGTCGCGCCTGCCGCGATGACGGCGACGCAAGCCCCCGTCGCGACGCCGACGACGGTCTCGCCGCCCCCGGCTGAAACGCAGCCCGCTCAAGCCCAGCCCGCCGCTCGCGCATCGACGCCGGCCCCGGCGGCGCGACCCGCCGAACCGGTTCGCCGCGCTGCGCCTGCCCCCGCCGCGGCCGAACAACCGGCGGCCCGGACCGAGGCTCCCGTGGCCCCGACCGGCCCCCAACCCTATGTCGCCCCGACGGCTCCGTCGGTCAGCACCGGCCAGTTGAACGCCGCGCCGCCGACGACGCCCGCCATCTCGGTGCAGCCGCTGAACTGATCGCGGCTCAGACTGCCTACGCGTCCAGCAGTCATCCGATCTGGACAGAACGCGTCGAAGGCTCATTTACTCAATGGGCCTTCGACAGCGCCGTCCCGGAGCCCTCGAACAAACCCCGGTGGTCATCATAGGGGGAGCGGCGGCTCATCCTCCGTCCCGGGTTCACCGAACCAGCGGGATGCCGCCCGAGCAATCCCTTCATCATCTGCTGCGCTTTCACTGGCCCAAGCGACGAACCCGTCCGGACGGACGAGGACGGCGCTCATTCCCAGCCGGTTCTTGACCTCGGCGGGGATATAGTCGATCCGCCCGCGCCAGCGTTCCGCAAGCGCCCGCAGCCGCGCATCCGGGGAGAAGTCGAGCAGCAGGCCTCTTCCTTCATGCACGAGGCGGCCAAGCCTCGTTCCATCGACAAGCTCGAAGTCGGGAACGCTTCGCCCAACTGAATGCCGGCGAAAAATGACCGGCAGGCCGTCGCGGTTGCTGCATCCAGTGGGCGGAAGCCCTGGCGGCGCCGGTCGAGTCGTTCGTGCGCTGCGCCGCCTTGATATCGTCGAGCAGTCCTCGCCTATAAAGGGCTTCGAGGGTTGGCCTCGAAAGACCGCGCATGCCGAACGGCAGGGTCTTCAGCGGCGAAACCGGATCGTCGGCCTGTTCAAGGACGAGCACGGAGACACCGGCGAGACGAAGTTCGCAGGCAAGGAAGAGACCGACGGGGCCTGCGCCGGCGATCACGACATCGTGGATGATGGGTTGTTGTGGCATGGTGCGGAAACTCCTCGGGTCGATAGCGTTCGACCGGAGCGTTCCTCGACTGGAGACCGCGCGGACGAACGGGCGAACGCTTGCACGGCGTCCGGGTTCGTCGCGGGGATCCCCGGCGCGAGGCCAAAGACCAGAGCTTTCGTTACCGAAAGGACTTGGGCTTACCAGACCAAGTCTGCCTTTTCCGACATCGGCGTACTTAGCGCAGAGATGTCCTATCCACAATCGGCGCGCCTCAGGACACCCCTGGTGTGATCGCGGCATCCCCAAGGGACGGCCAAACGTTTACAACAGCGTGCCTCGCAGGATGAGCAGCGCGACGCTGAAGTAGATGACGAGACCGGTCACATCGACCAGCGTCGCGACGAACGGCGCCGACGCGCTGGCCGGATCGAAGCCAAGGCGCTTGAGCAGGAACGGCAGCATCGAGCCGGTCAGCGACCCGAACGTGACGATGCCGATGAGGCCGACACCGACCGTCAACCCGATCAGCTTCCAGTGCTCGCCGTAGTCGAAGATGCCCAAGCCCTGCCACGCGGCGATGCGGATCATGCCCAGGGCGCCCAGGCTGGCGCCGAGCGCGAGCCCGACCGGCAACTCCCGCAGCGCCACCCGCCACCAGTCGCGCAGCCGAATCTGGCCGAGCGCGAGCGCCCGGATCAGCAGCGAGGTCGCCTGCGAGCCCGAATTGCCGCCCGAACTCATGATGAGCGGGATGAACAGCGTCAGCACCACCGCCCTGGCAAGCTCATCCTCGTAATGCTGCATGGCGCTGGCCGTCAGCATCTCTCCGATGAACAGCGCGCCAAGCCAGCCGACGCGCTTGCGATACATGCCGAGGAAGTCCGTCGAAAGATACGGCTCGCTCGCCCCTTCAACGCCTCCGAACTTCTGCACGTCCTCGCTGCCCTCGGCGAGAATGGCGTCGATGACGTCATCGACTGTGACGATGCCCAGCACCTGCCGCCGCTCGTTGACCACTGGCGCCGACAACAGGTCATGGATTGAGATCAGCCGGGCGACTTCCTCCCGATCCATGTCGGCGTGAAGTGTGATCGGCTCACGGTCGGGAGCAATGTCGAGGATCGGCTGCGCCGGTTCCCCCATGATGAGCTGGCGCAGCGTCACCACGCGGATCAGCGCGCGGGTCCGCGGATCGAGGACATGGATCGCATAGACGGTCTCGCGACTCCGCTCGGTCTCGCGGATGTGGCGCAGCGTCTCGGCGACCGTGTAGGTAGCCGGCACGGCGACGAACTCGGTCGACATGAGGCTGCCGGCCGTGTCCTCTGGATAGGAAAGCAACCGCTTGAGCGGCCAGGCGCTGTCGAAATCGACCCGCCTGAGCAGGGCGGAGCGGTCTTCGTCGTTCAACTCGCGTAGCACGTCGGCCGCGCGATCGTCGGCCATTCCTTTCAGTATCTCGCCCGCACGCTCCTGCGGCAGGGCGAGCAGCAGATTCCCGGCGCGATTCAGCTCCGGCCGGTCGAGCACATCGACGGCGCGTTCGAGAGGGAGATGGGCGAGCACCGCAGCGGCGGTGTCCGCGTCTTCCTCATTAAGGCGGGCAACGATGTCGGCGGCGTGCGCGACGGACAGATCGGCGAACAACGCCAGATCGACCGCGCCGGGCGCGGTGCGGATATCTTCCATGATCTCACCTTTCGATCCGCCGTCACGGTGGATCGCAGGCGAGCTAACCCATGCGGGTCAGGCCAGCGTCAGCCGTGGCGGCGAGGACAATCGACTACTGTCGCTTGGCATGGGGTTGCGTTTCCTTTGATTCGCACCGCCCGAAGCCGGCCGGTGCGCGGTCGAGATGGGCCGATCGACCAGGGAGGTCAAGAACCGATGCATGACGGAAAAGCCATCATCTGGGCGCGCCGGTTCATCCGGCGGCGGAATCGGGAGAAGGGCGGCACAGCGATGCTTTCCCCGGCATCGCAGTTGGCGAGGACGCATGCCGCAGGACTGTCGTCAAAGGCGAGCCTGGCCTTCCCTTCGTCACCGAGAACTCAGGCATGCGAACGATGCGGATTTCTAGACCAGCGATCATCCTATCCGGCGTTCAGGAACGCCCGAATCCGGTCGGCGTCCTTCAGCGTTGCAGGATTGTAGACCATCATGGCCAGGTCCGGCCGGCCATCGACCGCGAACGTCGAGAATTCCAACTCGATTATCCCGACGCGGGGGTGACGCAGTCGCTTCAGACCATCGTTCTGCGCAAAGACTTCATTATCCCGCCACATCGCCTCGAACTCGGGGCTTTTTTGTGAAAGATCCTCAACCAGGCGCGCAACCTCTCCTGCCGCTCCCGCCCTGACGGCGTCGGCCCGCATTGTGCCCACGACATACCGCGCGACGCTCTTCCAGTCGTCTTGGGCGGCGCGGACGCGCGAGTCGGCAAAGATGAGGCGCAGGATGTTCCGTTCGCCCGGAGGGAGAGTCGCATAGTCGGTCAGCAGGGCGGCGGCGGCAGTGTTCCAGGCGACCACGTCCCAGGTGGCGGTCTTGATGATCGCCGGACTGACATCGAAGGCGTCCAGCACCCGCTGGAGCCGGGGCGTGACGCCTTCGATGGCCTTGTAGCGAACTTCGGGAGGCCGCCCGAGCCCCAGCATGAACAGATGCTCCCTCTCCGGTTCGGTGAGCATCAACCCGGCGGCGATGCGGTTCAACACGTCTGGCGATGGCGCCCCGCCGCGTCCTTGCTCCAGCCAGGTGTACCAGGTCGGACTGATGTTGGATCGCTGGGCGACTTCCTCACGACGCAGGCCCGGTGTTCGCCGCCGTCCGGCCGGAAAACCGAGGGCCGCCGGGTCGAGCCGGCTGCGGCGATCCCTGAGATAGGCGCCTAGGGTGTTTCCGGTCTGACGAGGCACGGAGGTCCTGTTAATTCCTATACTAGGATAAAATCACTACTTTAATAGGACAAACAATAGCGAGAAAGGAGTGATCCAACAATGTCGGAGACCTGCCATGCGCGTATTCCTTACCGGAGCAACCGGATTCATCGGCTCCAGGATCGTTCCTGAACTCCTAGAAGCAGGCCACGAGGTGCTCGGCCTGACGCGATCGGAAGCGGGCGAACGCTCGCTCATCGCGATGGGGGCCAGGAGTCATCGGGGCGACATCGAGGACCTGGCCAGCCTGCGCGACGGCGCCGCCCGATGCGACGCGGTGATCCACACCGCCTTCGACCACGATTTTTCCAACTTTGTCGCGAATTGCGAGAAGGATCGGCGTGTGATCGAGGCCCTGGGCAGCGCGCTCATCGGTTCCGACCGGCCGCTATTCATCACATCCGGAACCGGGATGGGCGCTGCGTCGCCGGGCCTGCCCGCGACCGAGGACATATTCGATCCCCATCATCCAAACCCGCGCGTTGCGTCTGAATTGGCGGGCGCGGCGATGACGGCGGCCGGGGTCAACGTCTCAGTGGTGCGGCTGCCGCAGGTCCACGACACCGTCAAACAGGGCCTCATCACGCCATTGATCGATCTGGCCCGCGCCAAGGGCGTTTCGGCCTATGTCGGAGAGGGGCTCAATCGTTGGCCGGCGGCGCATGTCGCCGATGTCGCACGGCTCTACCAGATGGCGCTGGACCTGGGCGCCGGGAACGCCCGCTACAACGCGGTCGCTGAGGAGGGCGTGATCGCCCGGGACATCGCCCGGGCCATCGGCGAGGGTCTCGACATCCCCGTCGTCTCCCTGTCGCAGGAGGAAGCTCCAGACCATTTCGGCTGGCTCGGAATGTTCATCGGCATGGACATGCCGGCGTCGAGCGCATGGACACGAACGCAACTCGGTTGGCGCCCGACCGGCCCCGGTCTCATCGCCGACCTGAAGGCGATGGCCTACTAGCCGCATCTTCCAAGCCGCCGGTCCGACACGCGCGCCACCCTCTGCGCCGCCCCAACGCCTCGATCAGGCGCTGATCGCCTGATCGAGCCCGAAGGCCTGGGGCGTTCGGCTGATGAAGACCAGGGTTCGCCGTCGTCCTCCGCCGCCTTGTGTCGCGCCGGCTCGGATCGAAGGCAAGGGCGGTCGCGATTGCACTTGCGGACTGCAAGCAGTCAACGCCGGAGACGTTCTCAGCGAACGTGATGGATCATGGCCGCCTTGTCGATCAGGCGCCTTTCACCCGATCATGTCGAGTCCTCCCAATGTCCCCGCGCGGCTAACTCAGCCGTTCCAGCAGGGCGATGATCTCAGCCGCCTTCTTCCGCTGTTCCTCCCGATCGCCGGCGACGATGGCGTCCTCGATGCAGTGGTCCAGATGACCCTTCAGCATCTCGCTCTCGAACCGGCCCAGCGCCGCCTTGATGGCGCGGACCTGGGTCAGGACATCGATGCAGTAGCGCCCCTCCTCCACCATGCGGGCGACGCCGCGCACCTGGCCTTCGATCCGGTTCAGGCGCTTGGCCAGCGCCGGCTTGTCGTGGTGTTGCATGGCACGATCATAGCGAGGTTCGCTGATTTGCCAAATACCCTATAGGGGTATATGCGCCATCTATTCCCAACGGAGATCGCCATGTCGCATGACCATGGTCACGGCTCGTCCTCATCCCCGACCCCAGTCGGCGACTCGACGACGGATCCCGTCTGCGGCATGGCCGTCGATCCGGCCCGAACCGCTCATCACGCCAGGCACGCGGGACGCGACTATCACTTCTGTTCCGCCGGCTGCCGGTCGAAGTTCCTGGCCGGGCCCGACCGCTGGTTGAACAAGGCCGAGGCCCCGGCGGACCCTGCCAGGCCCGGCGTCGTCTACACCTGCCCCATGCACCCCGAGGTGCGCCGGATCGGCCCCGGCTTCTGCCCCAAGTGCGGCATGGCCCTGGAGCCCGAGGTCGCGACCGGCGACGCGGGACCGAACCCCGAGGTCGCCGACTTCACCCGTCGCCTGATCGCGGCGGCCGTGCTGACCCTGCCCCTTTTCGTGATGGAGATGGGGGCGCACTTGTTCGGCTTGCGCATCCCCCTGCCCCATGGGTGGAACGGATGGGTCCAGTTCGCTCTGGCGACGCCGGTGGTGCTGTGGTCGGGCTGGCCCTTCATCGAACGCGGCTGGGCCTCGGTCCGGACGTGGAATCTGAACATGTTCACCCTGATCGCCCTGGGGACGCTGATCGCCTGGGGCTTCAGCACCCTGTCGGTTCTCGCGCCCGGCGTGATCCCCGACGCCTTCAAGGACATGCACGGCGAGCCCCCGCTCTATTTCGAGGCCGCCGCCGTCATCGTCACCCTGGTCCTGCTGGGCCAGGTGCTCGAGCTCAGGGCGCGCGAGCGCACATCCGGCGCCATCCGCGCCCTGCTGGACCTGGCGCCCAAACACGCCCTGCGCGTCCGCGCCAATGGAACCGACGAGGAGATCCCGGTCGAGCATATCGCCGTCGGCGACCGCCTGCGCGTCCGCCCTGGCGAGAAGGTCCCCGTCGACGGCCGGCTGGTCGAGGGTCGCGCGTCGCTCGACGAATCCCTGGTCACCGGCGAATCCTTGCCCGTCACGCGCCAGGTCGGCGACCCGGTGATCGCCGGCGCGCTGAACGCCACGGGCGGCTTCGTCATGGCGGCCGAAAAGGTCGGCGCCGACACCCTGCTCAGCCAGATCGCCGCCCTGGTCGCCAAGGCCCAGCGCAGCCGCGCGCCGATCCAGCGCCTGGCCGACCGCGTCTCCGCCTGGTTCGTGCCGGCCGTGGTCCTGGCCGCCGTCGCCGCCTTCGTCGCATGGGCGGCCTGGGGACCGGAGCCCCGGCTGGCCTACGGCCTGGTGGCGGCGGTCAGCGTGCTGATCATCGCCTGCCCCTGCGCGCTCGGCCTCGCCACACCCATCTCGATCATGGTCGGTGTCGGGCGCGGCGCCCAGGCCGGGGTGCTGATCCGCGACGCCGAGGCGCTGGAGCGGTTCGAGGCGATAGACACCCTGGTGGTCGACAAGACCGGCACCCTGACCGAGGGCCGTCCGGCGCTCACCGCCATCCGCCCCGTCGAAGGCTGGAGCGAGGCCGAACTGCTGCGCCTGTCCGCCGCCGTCGAGCGGGCCAGCGAACATCCGCTGGGCCGCGCCGTGGTCGAGGCCGCCAGGACGCGCGGCCTGTCCCTGCCGGAGGTCGCCGACTTCGACAGTCCGGTCGGCCGGGGCGTCATCGGCAGGGTCGAGGACCGCCGCGTCGTCATCGGCTCCGCCGCCTTCCTTGAGGACGAGGGCATCGACGCCGCCGCCCTCTCGACCGCCGCCGACGACCTGCGCCAGGACGGCGCCACCGCCATCCTGGTCGGCGTGGACGGGGCCGCGGCCGGCGTGCTGGCCATCGCCGATCCGATCAAGCCGACCACGGCGGAGGCGGTGCGCGCGCTGCACGCCGAGGGCGTGCGCATCGTCATGCTGACTGGCGACAACACCGTCACCGCCCGCGCCGTCGCCGCCCGGCTGGACATCGACGAGGTCGAGGCCGACGTCTCCCCGGCCGACAAGGCGGCTGTGGTCGAACGGCTGCGGGCCGAGGGCCGCCGCGTCGCCATGGCCGGCGACGGCGTCAACGACGCCCCCGCCCTGGCCGCCGCCGATGTGGGCGTGGCCATGGGCGCCGGCGCCGACGTAGCGATCGAGAGCGCGGGCGTCACCCTGTTGTCCGGGGACCTGAACGGCGTGGTCCGCGCACGGCGCCTGTCGCGCGCCACGATCCGCAACATTCGCCAGAACCTGCTGTTCGCCTTCGGCTACAATGCGCTGGGCGTGCCGCTGGCGGCGGGCGTCCTCTATCCGGCCTTCGGGCTGTTGCTGTCGCCGATGATCGCCGCCCTGGCCATGTCCCTGTCGTCTGTCAGCGTCATCTCCAACGCCCTGAGGCTGAAGAGTGTGAAACTATGAAGGTTTGGAGCAGCGTAGATATCTGCTTTTCGCCAATGGCGTCGACATGCCGACAGTCATGATTCTCACATTTCCGGCCGGGCGCTTGCCTCGCCCGCACCCGCGCCGCCGGCGGCGGTCACAACCGCAGGACGCCCGCCCCAGCTCCCAAGACTGGCTTCCCCGCTGCCCGTGCTCGCTCCGGGCGTCTCCTGAGCGACCTTAGTCAGGACCCGCCCCCGGCAAGGGCCTGCAGGACGTCGGGACGTTCGATCTGGACAGCGTGCAGCGACGGCGTGCGGATGACGCCCGACTTCTTGAGCCGCGTCAGAACACGACTCACCGTCTCGATGGTCAGGCCCAGATAGTCC
>Ga0160433_100089_pt1 | contig 93149 bp, 83 predicted proteins | sample HID1972K_E0MG_FD_108235 | JGI IMG/M metagenome (GOLD analysis project Ga0160433, IMG submission 108235) | Enriched pill bug-associated microbial communities from UW Madison campus, WI, USA - HID1972K_E0 MG | ecosystem: Host-associated > Arthropoda: Insects > Digestive system > Unclassified ...
CTAAATATAACCCCTTGATCTTTTAACTTTTTCTGAAAGGTTGTTTTTACAGACACGGAATCAAAAACCGCATCAACAGCAACTACTCCCGAAAGAATCTTCTGTTCATCTAATGGTATTCCAAGCTTTTTAAAGGTATCCAATAATTCAGGATCAACCTCATCTAAACTATCATATTTCGGCTTTTCCTTTGGAGCAGCATAATAAGACATATCCTGAAAATCAACATCAGGATGTTTAAAATTCTGCCAGGTAGGCATAGGCATCGTAATGAAATAACGATAGGCCTTCAATCGCCATTCCAATAACCACTCTGGTTCATTCTTCTTTGCGGAAATAAAACGAATAGTATCTTCGGTTAAGCCCTTTGGAGCTATATCCATTTCGATATCGGTAGTAAAACCGTATTTATATTCTTCGGTGGTTAACTCTTCTAATAATTGTTTTTCAGAACTCATTTTATAGAAATTTGAGAAATGTTCTCTAATTGTACTGCTGCAAGAATAGCTAAGACTACTAATACTACAAAGTTACAATTTGGAGAGTTAATAAATAACTTTGACAATTGATTTTTACTCAATTTTGATAATCAGTGATAATCAGACTAATTATCAATAAGTCAATAATACAAAGATAAGGCTTATTATATGATATTAGCTTTAATTAATTCCTTTTCCATTGCTTTTTGAAGTAATACAGCTTCCTCGCGTGCTTTTTCAGCAAAGTCTTTTCCTGAAGAAGCATATATAATGGAACGTGTTGCATTAATTAATAAGCCACAATCAGCATTCATCCCATAGTTGCAGACATCTTCCAAACTTCCCCCCTGTGCGCCTACACCTGGCACAAGAAGGAAATGATCAGGAGCATGTTTTCTAATAGTTTTAAAAGACTCTCCTCTTGTAGCTCCCACAACATACATTAAATTTTCAGGGCTACCCCAATGATTAGCTCGCTCAATCACTCTCTCAAAAAGTTGAGTTCCTTCTTTATCTTTAATATTCTGAAAATCAGAACTACCTTGATTAGACGTAAGTGCTAAAATAATCGTCCACTTATTCTTAAATTCTAAAAAAGGCAAAACAGAATCACTACCCATATATGGAGCCACTGTTATGGAATCAAATCCTAATCCAGAAGCTTCTTCATCAAAAAAGGCCTGCGCATACATATTAGCAGTATTACCAATATCTCCACGTTTAGCATCTGCAATACTAAAGCAATCTTTAGGCAAACTCTCCCATGTTTTTTGTAAACTCTTCCATCCTTTCAATCCATAGCATTCATAAAAAGCAATGTTAGGCTTATAAGCAACACATAAATCAGCAGTAGCCTCAATGATTCGTTTATTAAATTCATAAATAGGGTCTTCAAACTCTAAAAGGAACGAGGGAATTTTCTTAATATCCGTATCTAAACCTACGCATAAAAAAGAACGCTTCATTTTGATTTGTTGAATAAGTTGCGCTCGTGTCATCGATAATTCTGTAATGTTTGGGACAAAACTATTAAAATGTAAGGTCTAAGACGATTTTTTTCAAATTAATTTTTGATATTCCAATTCTTATGCATAGAATTGTGGCGTAATCTCAAAATTACTCAACGTCGAGAAAAATCAATATTATCTTAGCGCTTAGAAGAAATAAAACATTCAAACAAATCTATTGAAGAAATAGATGCAATAGAACCCTATTTTTAAATAGCATAATCCGATTTATTTATAATAATTATTTGATGGATATTACTGAATTGAACGCAAAGCTTGTGTCTGAGCTACGTGAAATCGCCAAGCTGATTGGTATAACTGATGCTGATAAGTTACGCAAGCAAGATCTTATCAACAAGATAGCTGCAAATGAACTTGAACCAAAACCTACAGAAACAGTAGCTAAAACAGAAGAGGTTTCGGAAGAAAAACAAGAGAACGATTCCGCAGATAAACCCCGGAAGCGCGTTCGTCTTACAAAATCTGCTCAACCTATTACGGATACCAAACTTCACAAACCAGCGTCAGCTCAAAGTAGAAATCCTTTTAAGACGGATTCTCCACATAAAACTTACGCTGTACAGGATAAACCTTTACATACAGAAGCCCCACTAGTGGACGAGATTCAGAAAGTTCAAAGACCAGAAAGACAGGAACGAACAGAACGACCAGAAAGAAAACCAGCAAGTAATCCGTCTGTAAATAAAAGTGATTCTACAAGTAGTTCTCCTATTACAAATCTCGATTTCGACAATGTTATCGCTAATGAAGGTGTATTAGAGATTATGCCTGACGGATATGGTTTTTTAAGATCGTCAGATTATAATTACCTATCATCACCTGATGATATTTATGTATCACAATCTCAAATAAAACTTTTCGGACTTAAAACTGGAGATACAGTACGCGGCAGCATTCGACCACCAAAAGAAGGAGAAAAATATTTCCCGTTGGTACGTGTAGAAGCTATCAATGGCCAAAATCCGGCAGATATTAGAGATCGCGTACCATTCGACTATTTAACTCCTTTGTTCCCAACAGAACGATTTAAATTATATAACGGACCAGGCAACTTCTCTACACGGATCATAGACTTGTTTACACCCATCGGAAAAGGACAGCGTGGATTAATCGTAGCTCAGCCAAAAACAGGTAAAACCATGTTGCTGAAAGACGTAGCTAACGCTATTGCAAAGAATCATCCTGAAGCTTATTTAATAATCCTATTAATAGACGAACGACCAGAAGAAGTTACAGATATGGCTCGCAGCGTCCGAGCCGAAGTTGTCGCATCTACATTTGATGAACCAGCAGAACGTCATGTGAAAATTGCAAATATCGTTCTCGAAAAGGCAAAAAGAATGGTAGAATGTGGTCACGATGTAGTTATTCTATTAGACTCAATTACCCGTTTAGCCCGTGCCTACAATACAGTTGCTCCCGCTTCAGGTAAAATCCTATCAGGTGGTGTTGATGCCAATGCCTTACACAAACCAAAACGTTTCTTCGGAGCCGCACGAAATATAGAAAACGGTGGTTCTTTAACTATATTGGCAACAGCTTTAATTGATACCGGCTCTAAAATGGACGAAGTAATCTTTGAAGAATTTAAAGGTACTGGTAATATGGAGCTTCAACTTGACAGAAAACTATCTAATAAACGAGTATTCCCTGCAATTGATTTAACTGCCTCAAGCACTCGTAGAGATGACTTATTACTCGATAAAGAAACACTTCAACGTATCTGGGTACTACGCAATCATCTAGCAGATATGAATTCAAGTGAATCTATGGAGTTCTTATTGCAACAAATGCGCGGAACACAAAGTAATGAAGAATTCTTAATCAGCATGAACCGCTAATTTATTAGTCTTTCAAATGATTATCAAACACATTCCCAATACTATCACATCCCTTAATTTATTGAGCGGTTGCTTGGGAGTTGTTTTTGCCTTCGATGGCAATTTAAAATATGCAGGTTATGCCATTTTAATAGCAGCTTTCCTAGACTTTTTTGATGGAATGGCAGCCAGGTTGTTAAATGCAAATTCTCCACTAGGAAAACAACTCGATTCACTTGCCGATATGGTAAGTTTCGGATTCTTACCTGCAATTATTTTATATCAGCTCATTAGTAAATCATCAGGAATATATAATGAAAATGAATGGATTAAATACTTTGCTTTTTTAATTGCTATTTTCTCTGCTCTTCGATTAGCTAAATTCAATATAGATACACGTCAAAACGATAGTTTTATTGGTTTGCCAACTCCTGCTTGTGCATTGGTAATTATGTCTATTCCCTATATTATAGAACGAGGCGGATTTATGGGTATTATTTTTCAATCATCATTAAGCCTGGTCATTATAGCATTCGTTTTGAGCTACCTTTTAATTGCAGAGCTACCTTTATTATCTTTAAAATTCAAGAATCTACGCTTTCGTGAAAATCAGTATCGTTATATTTTGGTAGCTTTGGGAATTATATTGTTTGCATTTTCTAACTTTGCAGCAATACCACTAATTATTCTAATATATATTCTATTATCAATAATTCAATTTAATATTAAAACATGAAGTTCATCGCAGAAATAGATGTAATGCCTTTAAAAGAGATTCTGGATCCACAAGGTAAGGCCGTTGCAGGAAGTATGAAGAATCTAGGCCTTTCGAACATTAAAAACATTCGTATCGGCAAACATATTATGCTCGAATTAGAAGCAGAAAATGAAGCTTTAGCAAGAGAATCTGTAGAACAAGCCTGCAAACAACTCTTAGCGAATCTTATTATGGAAAGCTATGAGTATACCTTAAGAACTGTATAAATCCAATTAACATAGAGCAGAAAAAAGCCTATAATCATTTTATGATTATAGGCTTTTTTCTGCTCTATTACCTCTCTTTTTCTCAGACTCTCGATTTTATCTCGTACTAATTTTGATTTATTCAAGCAAGGACTAAACAGGGGTCAAACAGGGACCAAACAGGGGCGAGACTCGCAAATTACCCCAGTTTGGCCCTTGTCTGGTTCTGATTTGATCATAGTTTGATTTAAGCAAAGTATTTACCTTCACCTTTTCTGTTTATTACATGTTCTATCTCTTTAGATGGATAGCTTTTTTTAGGGTCACCCAAACTTAGATGGCAATTTAATCACCTTCAAAGGATCATGTAGGTCTGTCAAAAGCTGTTCAACTGTTTTCAACAACACAGGGTGTCTATATTTAGGCGCAATTTCTGCTAATGGAACCAGCGTAAATTTTCTTTTATGAATATAGGGATGAGGAATTACCAGATCTGAGTCATTTAAAATCATTTCCTCATAGAATAAAATATCAATGTCAATTAAACGCGCCGCCCATCGCAATTGACGCGTTCTACCAAGGCAACTTTCAATTTCATGGATCGTTTTTAATAATTCATGCGGAGCTAAGTTAGTAGTTACGCATAATACCTGATTCAAATACGATGGCTCATCTTCTCTACCCCAGGCTGCGGTCTCATAAATAGCTGAATGTCTTATTACAGATCCTATCTTTTCTTCAATTTTCTTAAATGCCTTAAATAACTGGCTAAACCGGTCACCCAAATTAGCCCCCAAAAGAAGATATATCGTACTCATATAACAAAGCTATTAATTATAAAACGGCAGCCATTATTTTTGTAAATTTGATTTTTTAAATATCTGTAACACCAACCCCTTATAATCATCTAAACTTATAGATAATTAATAATTTAAAATAGATGAATTCATTTTTCAAATATGTTCTGGCAACTATAGTCGGTATAATTGTAGCTTTCTTCCTGATTATATTCATATCGCTGGGCATTATTGGTGGTTTAGTTCACTCAATAGGCAGTGATGAGCCTGTTATAGTAGCTGATAATTCTATCCTCACCATTTCGATTCCGTACACTATCGATGAACGGACAAATAAGGGCATATTAAATAGTATTAGTTTTTGGGAACTTGGTAATGGCCGGATTGGATTAAATGATATTCTGACACGTATTAAAGTTGCAGAAACAGATGATAAGATTAAAGGCATATACTTAGATTTAAGTTCTATTACAGGCAGCTTCGCCACCTTAGAAGAGATAAGAAATGCTTTAATACACTTTAAAACTTCTAAGAAATTTATAGTCGCGTATAGTGAATATTATTCTCAGTCCTCCTATTACTTAGCCTCTACTGCAGATAAGATCTACCTTTATCCAGAAGGGCTGCTTGAATTTACCGGATTATCAAGCCAATCTATATTCTTTAAAGGAGCGCTGGATAAATTAGGAATCGAAGCACAGGTCATTAAAGTTGGAACCTATAAAAGTGCTGTCGAACCTTATATTCTAGACAAAATGAGTGCGGCAAACAGAGAACAGGTTACTTCTTTCTTAGGCTCTATCTATTCTCATTACTTAGATGAGATTTCTCTAAGTCGCAAAATACCTACTGATTCATTATTTAATATTGCAGATAAATTAAAGATACAAGATGCTAAAGACGCAGTAACATATGGATTGGTAGATGCTACCAAATATAAAGACGAAATACTAGCTGAATTAAGATCGAGATTAAAAGTCGAAAAAGATACTAAAATCAACTCCATTTCCATTGAAGATTATAATGTACAGGACAAAAGTATACCAAAGAATTCAAATGACAGAATTGCTATAGTATATGCCGTTGGGGAAATCGTTCCTGGAGAAGGTAATGACCAACAAATCGGTTCTGAGAAAATTTCTAGAGCAATACGGACGGTTAGAGAAGATGAAAAGGTGAAAGCTGTAGTATTGCGTGTTAATTCGCCAGGAGGAAGCGCCCTGGCATCTGATGTCATTTGGAGAGAAGTAGTATTAACCAAAGCTGTTAAACCAATTATTGTTTCTATGGGAGATTTAGCTGCATCTGGCGGCTACTACATTTCTGCTGCCGCCGATTCTATTTTTGCACAACCTAATACAATTACAGGCTCTATTGGAGTATTTGGAATAATACCAAACTTTCAGCGGTTCTTTAATGATAAATTAGGTATTACCTTTGACGTTGTAAAGACAGCAGAATTTGCAGATCTAGGAGCATTTGATCGTCCTTTAACAGCTCAAGAACAGTCAATCATTCAACGAAGTGTGAATAAAATCTATTATACATTTACACAGAACGTTGCAGACGGTCGAAAAAAAGAACGAAGTTATATAGACAGCATTGGACAAGGCAGAGTATGGACCGGATCACAAGCTATCGAATTAGGATTGGTTGATCGTATCGGGGGTATAGAAGATGCCATCAAATCTGCAGCAAAAAAAGCAAACATACAGGAATATAGCTTAGTAAGCTATCCTTCACAAAGAGACCCATTGAAAGCACTATTTAATAGATCTGGCCGGCAAATAAGTCTTTGGTTTACAAAACAAGAAATGGGTCTTGCGTTTCCGGTTTACCAACAGGTTAGAGAAACTATGCAGCAAAGCGGCATCCAGGCTAGGATACCCTATACCATAGATATTAAATAATTTTATTATGAACAATAAAGCAATCGCTCGTGAATTTAAACTACTTTCACAATTATTGGAATTCCATGGTGAAAATAGCTTCAAAATAAGAGCTATTGCTACAGTGGCTGATAAAATCAGAAAACTTCCTTTTGACATTACATCGAAAACACATGAAGAGTTAAGCGAAGTACCAGGAATAGGCAAAAGTTCGGCTCTCAAAATTAAAGAGATACTAGATAATGGAAGCCTTAAGGAACTAGAGGATCTAATTCAGCAAAGCCCTCCGGGAATTCTTGGTCTATTGAAAATAAAAGGAATCGGTCCAAAGAAGTTGGCCGTTATTTGGCAAGAGCTTGGTATTGATAACTTAGGCGAGCTATGGTATGCATGCAAAAACGATAAGATCTCAAAACTCAAAGGCTTTGGACAAAAAACCCAGGATGAATTGAAATCCATAGTTGAGTTTTCCATGGAGAACCAAGACAAGTTCCGCTATGCTGATATGGAACCTTTTGCCAACGATATTTTAAATAGTCTAAAAGACCATCTTAAAGAAGAGTTCACGGTTTCATTTACCGGCCCTCTGCGTCGGTATTGCGAGATACTTGAAACAATTGATATCCTTACAGATAGTCCTAAAAATGAATTAATCGACTGGGTCAATCATTCAAATATTATTACGGATATAGAAGAAAGTGACAGTCAACTGCAAGGCACACACCAAAGTGGTATTAAAGCTATTATTCATTTCTGTAATAAAGACAACTTGTATGCACGTTTAATTGAAACGACAGGTAATGAAGATCATTTAAAGGAATTAAAGAAAAGACTAAATACAGAAATACCATCCTTAGAAAGTGAAGAAGCTATTTATAAAAAAGTGGGACTAAGTTTCATTCCACCAGAATTACGTGAAGGATTGAATGAGATAGAATTAGCTTCTAAGAATAATGTTCCTAAACTAATTGAATACAAAGACTTTAAAGGAAGCTTGCATAATCATAGCCTATGGAGCGATGGTGCTTTTTCTATTGAGGAGATGGCAGTTTATAACAGGGATATACTTAAATTAGAATACTTTGGTATATCGGATCATTCTAAAACTGCCGTATATGCCAACGGGCTAAGCATTGACCGGGTGATAGCACAATGGAAAGAAATCGACTCATTAAACAAAAAGCTTGCACCTTTCAAAATTTTTAAAGGCATCGAATCAGATATCCTTTCGAACGGCTCATTAGACTATCCCAATGAAATTCTTGCAGAATTCGATTTCGTAGTTGCATCTATCCATGGACAGCTTTCCATGGACGAAAATAAGGCTACTGCTCGTTTAATTAAAGCAATTGAGAATCCATATACTACTATCCTTGGTCATCCTACCGGCCGGCAGTTGTTAGTTCGACGTGGTTATCCAATAGATCATACTAAGATAATTGATGCTTGTGCGGCAAATGGTATTATTATTGAGATCAACGCCAATCCGTTACGTCTCGATATTGACTGGCGATGGGTACCTTATTGCCTTGAAAAAGGAGTTTTGCTGTCGATCAATCCAGATGCACATCATACCGCAGAACTCAATTATCTAAGATACGGACAACTTGTAGCAAGAAAGGGTGGTCTTTTTGCTGAAAACTGCTTAAACACCTTATCTTTGAAAGATATTAATAACTGGTTCGACAAACGTAAATCAGCATTATTAAAAAGAACTTAGGCGAAATGAATTCAGATAAAAACAAGAGCTTAAGTATATTAATACCAAACTATAATGGGCGAAAGCTCTTGGAAAAATTTCTTCCATCTACTTTTATCGCGGCGGAAAACTCACATTTGTCTTTTGAAGTTATTGTAATAGATGATGCATCAACAGATGATTCCATTTCTTTTATACAATCCAATTATCCGGAAATTATTTTACATAGAAATGCTGTTAATCAAGGATTCTCTAAAACTTGTAATGTCGGAATACATTTAGCTAAAAACAATCTCTTACTTATTCTAAATTCTGATATACAATTATCACCTTCTTACTTTAAGAATCAGTTAAAATATTTTGATATTCCTTCCACTTTCGGGGTTATGTCAAAAATAGAGGATGTCAGTAATCCAAATCATGTAGAACGATCACAAACTTTATCTCGATTCGGATTTAGAGTAAAGAGACGAGATATTATTTGCTCCTATTCTAAAAATGAACTCTATCCAACCGTATTCTTATCAGGAGCAAATGCATTAATAGATCTGGAAAAAATAAAAATTCTTGGTGGATTTAATGAATTATTTTCTCCCTACTATTCAGAAGACACTGAATTAAGTATAAGAGCATGGCGATTAGGGTGGAAATGTTACTTCGATAATTTTTCTTTATGTACACATTTGCATTGCTCAACAATAAAAAACAATGCGAAAAAACGAAAAATAAAAACTATCTATTATAGGAATAAATTTATTCTACACGCTCTGCATCTTACTTTTTTACAAACTATTTTATTCGATCTACAAATTCTCTTTCTCCTAGTATTACCAAAAATTTTTCTTGGTAAATTCTGGATCGTTACTAGTTTTATTAACTATCTTAAACAAAAGAACGATATTTATTATTCTAAAAAGCAGTTCAAAAATTTAATGCAAGAATATAAAAGCAACATAAAAATTTTTGATATAAAAGATATAATAAGAAAGTTACAACCCAACTGATTAATACATGCTTCAAGCTCTTATAATTACTCCTGTTAAAAACTCCATTTCAAGTACGATGGAAACCATTATTGCAATCCATCAATGTAATTCCGATATACATCATATTGTTTACAATGATTTTAGTGACAATGAAACTAAAATGAAATTAGAAGAAAGCAAACTAAAATATAATTTCGATTTAATTCATTTAGAAGATATCACTAGCAATCCTTCACCAAACTATAAACTGGTCCTGCAAGATGCACAAGCCAAAGCCTTAGAGAAAGACATTCCATTTATTGTAGTTGAATCTGATGTCAAAATTAATAAGGATACCTTTGAAAAAATGATCAGCTTTCAAAATGATCATTCAAAATCAGGACTCATTGGAGCAATTACAACTGATAAATCTGGAAACATTAATTTCCCCTATTTAAAATTTAAAAAAGAAAAGACAAAATTTATTGAGACAAAACGCAGTCTCAGTTTTTGTTGTACTTTATTAAGTATAGATTTTTTAAAATCCTATAGCTTTTTAGATTTAGATCAGTCCAAGGATTGGTATGATACCTTTATTTCTACAAAAGCAATTAACTTAGGTTTCAAAAACTACGTGCTGTTAGATACACCCGTACTGCACCAGCCTCATGGAAGCAGACCATGGAAACAACTCAAATACACAAATCCCTTAAAATACTATTTTCTGAAATTTACAAAAGGGAGAGATAAGATTTAATAATAAACCGGACTAGTCATAAAGAAATGGGAATTATTGATAGATTAGATCAAATAAAAAACGTTAACGGAGTGCCTTTTGTAATTTGGTGTTACTGGGCTGGCGGTCCAATGAATGAAAATAGGCTTTTAAGCCTTGAAACTCTAGTAAAGAATATTCAAGTTCCTGTCTTTTTAATTAACAAAAAGAACCTATATAAAATTCAGTTATCAGAACATCCTTTTCACCCTGCATTCCCATACTTAAGCGCAGTCCATCAATCAGACTATATTAGAATATATTTACTTCACTTTTACGGCGGGGGCTGGCATGATATAAAAGCCACAGAAGTAAGCTATAAAGAAGTATGGCCCGAATTTAGAAATCCAACTATTTATTTAATAGGAAGACAAGAACGGATCGGTGGACCGGCCACTGTTTTTGATGAAGAAAACAGATGGATGCCCGACTATTGGGCAGATTTAATATCCGTAACTTCATGGATTGGAAGACCAAACACTGAATTAAGTCAAGCTATGCTCAATGGAATCAATAAATTATTAGATATAAATTTAGACTTATTAAAAAAATATCCGGCAAAGCATCCAAGAGAAAAGAAAATAGTAAAAAAGGATATCATTGCAAACTATTTGACTTGGACGAAAAATGCTTTAACAGGTAGAAGCAATCATTATCCTCTTCCATGGACTGTTTTTGGCAACATTTTCCACCCCTTAAATTATAAATTTAAAGATCATATAAGCTTTACTTTACCAAAAGATAAAATAAAGAATGCTGGTATTTATCATAGATAATCACTTAAGTAATCCGAAGAACCTTAAGAGAGAATTATACTTTCTAGAATGAGTTCTCTGAAATCTTAAAGGACCATTCAATTGCTTATAAATAAAATCCTTGTGCTTTCGATTTATGTAAGCAATAATTTTCTCCTTTCTTTCACTAGTCATTCCTTTGCGTCTGGAGTTTGTTCTAATACGATAATAAAACCCGATAATAGGCAGTTTAACTACTTTCCCTCCATTTTTTAACATTGATATCCAAAATTCCCAATCTTCCCTACCCCATACCATATCTTCAGAGTAACCTCCACATTCTTCCCAATCTTTCTTTTTATATAATGCGCTTACAAATATCATGTTATTATTAAGTGCCAATTTTTCCAAACTAAAAGGTTTTAAGTTCCACTTTCCAGACTTCTCTCCAAACTTTTCTGCTTCACAATAAACAACCTTTACTTCGGGGTCTGACTCAAATACTTCAATCGCCCGAGAGATATAATCGTTTGATATAAGATCGTCTGAATCCAACGGCAAAATATAAAGCCCATTAGCTTCTCTTATTCCGTAATTTCTAGCTACAGAAGGACCACTATTGGGTTGAAAAAAATAAAACACATTTGTATATCGGGCGGTTAAGCGTTTGCATACTTCTTCAGTATTATCGGTAGAGCCATCATTTATTAAAATAACTTCAATAGCAGGATAAATTGAAGCCAACACTGAATTTACCGTTTCTTCAATAAAAACAGCTTGATTATAACAAGGTATAACTACGCTTACTAATTTAGGTAACACCATTTTAAAATTAATGTCTATAAATCTAATTTAATGGCTCAATCACACGTTATATGAATGATCGATTCTACCTCATATGGTAAAATCAAATAAGCAATGCATATTGTTAACTTTTTGTTCAACTTACTGGATCTAACTAATTTTCTTATAAAATTAAGCTTACTAAAAAAGCTCTTCTTAGAGATATAGAATAAACTATTCATATTTCTCAACAAAAGCACAATTAACTCCAGGTTCAAGCCGTACAAGGTTGAACTTTTACTTATAAGCTCATGTAAATGATTTATAAAACCAGAATTCTCATCATTTGAATATTTTTTCCAGCAAGATAAATGTTTAAAAACTAAGTCTTGAGTATTAATATGCAATCCATCTTCTTTCTTTAGCTTATTCTTTAAAATATCAGTGGTGGAACCAGCATGTTGTCTGTAGTGAACCAGGCTCTCTTTTATTAAACCAATAGTTCCAGAATTCACTGCTATATAGGCAATCCACCAGTCATGAAAACAAGAACCACTAAAAGGCATAAACCTTTCAACAAGGCCCCGTTTAAACAACATACTATGACCAGATATACAATTCATAAAAAGGAAAGGTCTAACATCAGATCCTTCATAAAGATTAATTATATCAGACATCCTTTTATTTAACGGTTCTCCAATCTCATTTATAATATTCGAATCATGATATATTAAAATATGATTCTTTATACTATTACATAGCATTCGAATTTTATGCAATTCCCAAATATCATCTTGATCAGCTAATGCTATATATTCTCCTGAACATATAGAGATGGCTTTTTCAAAATTGCGAATATATCCCACATTGAACTCATTTTGAAAAATTTTAATAAATGAAAATCGGGCGGAATACTCTTTTAATATACTCCAAGTTTCATCTGATGAACCATCATCTACTGCTACAATTTCCAAATTTGAATAGTCTTGATAAACAAGAGAATCTAATTGTTCCCGTAAATATTTTTCACCATTAAAGGTGCATAGAGCAATTGAAACTAAAGGAATACTACTCATATCTTTCATGATATAAAGATAAAGAATTAAAAAAGCAACGTAACTTCGTTAGTAACTTTTAATAGAGGAATCTTAATTAGATTCAGGCATGATTTTGGAAGCAGGTGTGATAAAAACTTAAATGATTAAAGATCTTTTCTTAATACGACACGCAGAATCAGGACACCCCTCAGGAATAAAAGATTTCGACCGCCCTTTAAATGATAAAGGCTATACAGAGGCAGAGGAAATGGGTGATAAATTAGCAAAATATATATTACTACCTGAATTATTAATCAGTAGCCCTGCAAAACGCACTTTAAGCACTGCCACCATTTTCGCTGAGAAGCTTCTTATACCTACTCATCAGATCCAACCTGAAAACATGATCTATGAGGCAAATGCTTCATCACTACTTTCCATCGTTAATTATCTTCCCGAGAAATATAATCAGGTTGCCCTTTTCGGTCACAACCCAGGAATTACTGAATTTGCAGGATATCTTAGTGGTACTTATATTCGGAATATTCCTACTGCAGGAATCATTCACATTAGATTTACAACGGGGTGGAAAATGATAAGCGCTGGGTCAGGAGAAATAAAATGGGAAGTAAGCACTTAATTATTTGATATTTTTACATTAAAAGATCTGTAGATCTTCCCTGGCATTGTCATAATTAAACCCTTCATTTCAAGCTCCAAAAGAACAATTGCTAATTTACTCTGCTTTTCACCAGCCAATTGAGCTATTTCATCAATACTAATAGGCTCTTTCTCCTGAATGAGTTTATAAATAGCCTTCTCAGTGTCATTTAAAGAAATGGCTAATTGCAATTGTGCAGTATTTGATTTCTGACTATTCAACTGCCAATCCATCAAATAACCTAAATCTTCTGCTCCTGTAATAAGATGAGCACGGTGGCTTTTTATTAGAAGATTACATCCAGCCGAATATTCTGAATCCACATTCCCCGGAAAGGCACAAACATCCCTATTATAGTTATTAGCAATTTCAGCAGTTATTAACGCACCACCACGAATAGCAGCCTCTACAACAACAATTACATCAGCCATACCTGCAATAATTCGGTTTCGTTGTGGAAAATTCTGTCGATCCGGTCGCGTATTAGAAGGATATTCAGACAAGATACCTCCATTATCTAACATTTTAATAGCCAGACTCCTGTTTTTATTTGGATAGATTTGATCAAGTCCATGTCCTAGCACACCGACAGTAGGTATATCGTTTTCTACACTTTTTTTATGAGCATAACTGTCGATACCATACGCCAAGCCACTTATAATCAATACATCTTTATAGCCACTTAATGCTTCCACCAATTCTTTGCAACGATCTCTTCCATAACGGCTTGCCTTTCTTGTACCTACAATACTTACAACTCGTACAGAATCCAAATTAGCATTACCACGGTAATAAATCAACATAGGAGCATCCACACATTGTTTTAATCGGCGAGGATATCGATCATCTAAAAATGATAAAATCTTAATCTGATGTTTATCAGCAAATTCTATCTCTTTTTCGGCGCGCTCATAAGCAGCAGATTTATTGGTCAATATCTTTGCAGATATCCTTTTACCAACGCCACTAATGGATTGCAAATCTCCAGAGGATGCTTCAATAACTGCTTTAGGAGAACCGAAATGATTCACTAAATTCCTCTGTGTAATAATACCTACGCCTGGGATAAAATTAAGTGCAAGTGCATCAACCAACGAGGAATCAACAGCCATAATTTAGGTAATAGGGATATGAAGAATGTATTTAGTTTCGAAAAAGTCTTCAGAAAAATAAGTAGCAATGGGTATTAGTTCTGGTTTCAAACCCGATTGCTCTATTTCCTGAGCAAGGTCTCCTCCTTTTAAATAAAGGATTCCATTAGGAACAGCATTAATTGAGTCCTTTCTAAACTTATTCCTCACCCACGGGTAAAAATCTTTTAACTGTGTTACTGCCCTGGAAACAATAAAGTTAAATTTTCCTTCTATAGATTCGGCTCTAGCATGGATTCCTTTTACATTTTTCAAGCCAATAGAGCTGGCAACTTCATTTACTACCTTTATTTTCTTTCCAATAGAATCAACAAGAACAAACTCAGTTTGCGGGAATAAGATAGCAAGCGGTATGCCTGGAAATCCACCTCCTGTCCCCACATCCAAAACCCGTTCTCCTGCTTTAAATTCAATATATTTAGCAATTGCTAAAGAGTGAAGAACATGTCGCAGATATAAACTGTCAATGTCTTTTCTTGAGATCACATTTATTTGAGAATTCCAATCCCTATAACAATCATCAAGAGCATCAAACTGTTGCTTTTGCAGATCTGTTAAATTTGGAAAATATCCATAAATCAATTCAGAAGGTTTTTTCAAAGCAAAAATATTAATTGATTATTTCCAACGCATTTCCTGTCTAAAAAGTGAAAAGAAACCATTGAAAGCAGTATAAAAGTAGAAAAATATATCTAGCAGAGGTGTGAATAATAATAAATCTAAAACTTGTAGTTTTTTCATAGTAGATCTATAAACTAGCATTTGAACTATCAAGCGGATAAAATAACCCGCAACTAGATATATTCTATATTCCGGATACAGAAACATACTTGCAATAAAAAAAATATAAAAAACAACAGCACTCGATATTTGCATCGAGAGCATCCACTTATGCTTGCTTTTATAAGCTTTTGATGCCCCGTGATGACGAACCTTTTGTAAAGAATAAGAAGAATAACTTGTTTTCGGTTCACTCCAAACCTGGGCATCGGGATGAATACAAATGGCGGTATTTTCCTTAGTTGCATTCTGATTCACAAACAAATCATCATCGCCAGAAAGAATATGCATGTGGGAAGCGAAGCCTTTTCCTTTAAAAAACAAATCTTCAGAATAGGCCATATTTCTACCTACTCCCATATAAGCATTACGTTTTAATGCATAAGAAAGATAACTTATGGCTGTATGAAAGGTCTCAAAGCGAATAAATTTATTTAAGAATCCAGGCAATCTAATATAAGGAGAGTACCCTAGCACGATCTCCTTATGCGACGAAAATGAATTTCCCATATGCTTAAGCCATTGATCAGATTGAGGTTTACAATCCGCATCCGTAAAAACCATCAATTGATTCTTAGCTCCCTTTATACCAATAGTTACTGCAAATTTCTTCCCGTGTTTAAAGCGAGCATCTTCTTTTAGTGTAACCACATTTAAATGAGAGTATCGTTTACTTAAATCCTTTAACACCCATTCACTATCATCCGAAGAGCAATCATTTACTAGAACAACTTCAAAATCCGGATAATCTTGATTCAATATGCTTTCTAAATTCTGCCTAAGATTCTCTTCTTCATTCTTAGCACAAATAACAACAGATAAAGGAGGAAATAAAGCATCTTCAGGCAAGTCTTTAACTTTATAGACGGCTAGCTTTCTATATACAGCTATCAAATACCAACACTGGATGATCCATGCAAATCCTACAACAACAAGAGGTATATAAATCCAATACAAATCCAAAATCAGATAAATTAATAAGAAAGTTCAAAGATAAACATGTAAACACAAATACTTGTAAGTATTACCATTAATGAGCAAAGCCTTTTAATTTTTGTTATTTTTGCAACTTATAAGACACCGTTCATTCATGAAGTTTACTCTCAAAGCAAAAGATCCAAATAGCAAAGCTCGTTTAGGTGAAATAGAGACTGCCCATGGCAATATTCAAACTCCCGTATTTATGCCTGTTGGTACCGCCGGTTCTGTAAAAGCAGTGCATCAAAGTGAACTCTTAAACGATATCAAGGCTCAAATAATTCTAGGAAATACCTACCATTTATACCTTCGGCCAGGTTTGGATATTATTCAAAAAGCAGGAGGTTTACATAAATTTAATAGTTGGAACAGACCACTATTAACAGATAGCGGCGGCTTTCAAGTCTATTCGCTAACAGAAGTTCGAAAAATAAAGGAAGAAGGGGTAACTTTCCAATCTCATATTGATGGCTCACGACACCTCTTTACACCTGAACGTGTAATGGATATTCAGCGCATCATAGGTGCTGATATTATCATGGCATTCGATGAGTGTACACCATATCCATGCGACTATTCCTATGCCCGTAAATCAATGGATATGACGCATCGCTGGTTAAAACGCTGTTGTGAACGATTTGATGAAACCGAACCTTTATATGGTTATAGTCAAAGCCTGTTTCCCATTGTTCAGGGGTCTGTCTATAAAGATCTAAGAGAAAGATCAGCCGAAAAAATTGCTTCATACAACCGCGATGGAAATGCTATCGGTGGATTATCTGTAGGAGAACCTGCTGAAGAAATGTATGCGATGACAGAGATAGTCTGCAATATACTCCCAGAAGCTAAACCTCGCTATTTAATGGGTGTAGGAACACCTGTTAACTTACTTGAGAATATTGCTCTCGGAATTGATATGTTCGATTGTGTAATGCCTACCAGGAACGCAAGAAACGGAATGCTTTTCACAAAAGATGGGATCATCAACATTAAAAATAAGAAATGGGAAGATGATTTTTCGCCGATCGATGAAAGCAGTGATCTGTTCTCAGACCGATTATATTCAAAAGCTTATTTAAGACATTTAATACGATCAAAAGAAATATTAGGAGCTCAAATTGCCAGCTTGCATAATTTACATTTCTATCTTTGGCTAATGGAAGAAGCTAGGAATCATATCGCTGACGGAACATTTTATAACTGGAAGAACCAAATGACTAAAGTATTAGATCAAAAGATATAGAAACATCAAATCAATGAAATTAACCATCATAGATAAATACATCATTAAGAAATACCTGGGAACCTTCCTGTTCACCATGGCTATTTTCACGGTGGTTATGGTAATTTTTGATGTATCAGAACGCTTGGATGATTTCCTTGAACACAAAGCCCCACTTTCAAAAATTGTCTTTGAATACTATGCAGGCTTTATTCCCTTTTATTTAAACTTTCTATCACCACTGATCAATTTTATTGCAGTAATTTTTTTCACCGCTAAAATGGCCGATCAAACAGAGATCGTTCCCATCCTGAGTGGAGGAATGAGCTTTAATCGCTTCCTACGTCCCTATTTCATTTCAGCCTGCCTGATCTTTATCGTAACATTCGCTTTCAATCTTTACATCATACCCAAAACGAATAAATTAAAAATAGAATTTGAGAATATATATGTAAAGCCAAAGGACAGCAACACAAAAAAATCAACCCATATGCAAATCGATCCGAACAGCTTTGTTTATATCGAGAACTTTGATAATGATCGAAAGACTGGCTATAATTTCGTTTTAGAGATCTTTAATGGTCAAGAGCTTAAAAGTAAATTAATTGCCGATCAAATAACCTGGGATTCTGTTAAAAACAACTGGACCATCCTTAATTATACAATACGAAACATAGACAGTCTAAAAGAGGAGATGATTAGTGGAGTCTCTAAAGATACTACCCTCGATATGAGCCCTAAAGACTTTGAGGTCTACGATAATATCTTCGATGCAATGGACATAAACGAACTAAATACCCGTATCGAGAAAGAGAAAATGAGAGGGACAGGCTACATGGTAAATCTGAAATTAGAAAAGTTTAAACGGTTCGTATACCCCTTTTCTGCGTTTGTGTTAACACTCATGGGAGTTGCACTTTCTTCAAAAAAAGTACGGGGAGGGATTGGTCTTAGCTTAGGTTTAGGTATAGGTCTGAGTTTCACTTATATTCTATTTATCCAATTTGCCAATATGTTCTCTTTAAAGGGCGGATTAGCCCCTTTAATAGCCGTCTTAATACCAAATGTTATTTTTGGTATTCTAGCAATATACTTAATGATAAAGGCACCAAAATAATAACAGCATCATGTTTAAAGGCATATCCAAAAACACATGGTTACTACATGTAACTGTGCTTATTTGGGGGTTTACTGGAATTTTAGGAGTATTGATCAATACCTCAGCACTCCATCTTGTATGGTATCGGGTATTAATTGCAGCTCTATCTTTATTGCTCTATCTCTTGCTTAAAAAAAGACCCATAAAGGTTACTAAAAAACAGTTCATTCAATACACTATTACCGGTGGTACGGTAGGTCTGCATTGGGTTCTTTTCTTTAGCTCTATCAAAGTATCAACAGTATCAGTAACACTAGTATGCCTGTCCTCCGTAACGCTCTTTACTGCTTTTCTGGAACCCATCATTAAGAAGCAAAAGATTGCAGGAATAGACATCATTACAAGCCTTATAATTATATTCGGAATCTACCTCATATTTGCCTTCGAAACAAAATATCTTTTGGGTATTATTCTCGGAATACTTGCTGCCTTTATCGCAAGTATTTTCGCCATTGTTAATTCCAATCTAGTCAGTAAAGGCAGTGCTACACTGATCGGATTTTATGAAATGATCGGTGCATTCTTTTGGATTTCGTTATTTATGTTCATCACCAATCGCTTCGATGGTCTTAGTCTTCAACAATCCGACTTGGTATTTCTACTCATTTTAGGAACAATTTGTACAGCTGCAGCCTATGTATTAGCCATCGTAGTAATGAAAGAATTGAGTGCATTTACAGTTGCCCTCGCAACCAATCTGGAACCTGTTTATGGAATCATATTAGCACTTCTATTCTTCGGCTCAAGCGAAAAAATGAGTCTAGGTTTTTATGTGGGTGCAAGCATCGTCTTAAGTACCGTTCTGCTATATCCTTATTTCAAAAAAGCCTACGAAAAAAGGAAATTCAAATCACTGCCATTTTAACAGCTACTCCTAAAATCACATTCTTAATCCAATGCTATCTCTTAGATAAAAGAACATCCATAGTTAAAAAATATTGGTCAACAACCGGCATAAGAAGATTAAGAAGAACTAAACAATTTTCTTATAAAGAACTAGACCGATAAGGTATACCTTCAGAATCAAAAACCATCAATAGTACTTTTGACGGACTTTATAAATAATTTAGTGCAAAGCAGTCAAAGTCAAATGAGATTCCAATTCAATACAATTAATGTCTCGTTTATTTTCCCAATCGCATTGTCACGAAATCACAAAAACTTAGTGTACATTCGATCTGCTTTTAGAAGAAAAATAAAAATGTCTATAAAAATACAATTAATGACAGAGTTACGCTATTATTTATCATGTATAAACCAATTATACGAATATTTATATATTATATACATGACGTATAATCAGTACACTATGAAGATTACATAGTATATAGGTTAAGAAAATAAAACAATAAATACTACATATATTAGCACATGTCGATTATAAGCCGAAAAATATTGCATTATACCCTATTAATCAGTGTAATATGTACGATTATATTAAGTATTTGTTGCCATATTGTTTTTGCTCAGCTTATCAACACAGATCAAGCACCACCTAGTGTAAAATGGAACCAGATCAATGAGGATGCATTTAACCTTATCTACCCTACCGAGCTATATGAAGAAGCTCAGCGCACTGCGAATATCCTCAAGAATAAGGTTCAATACCTTAGCTCGGAACTTGGTATTAAACCAAGAAAGATTAATATCATTTTACAGAATAGAAATGTAGAAGGAAACGGATATGTTCAACTTGCACCACGAAAATCTGAATTTTATACAACTTCTCCTCAGAAATCAGATCCATCAGATTGGGTACAAAATCTCGCTATTCACGAATACCGGCATGTTGTACAGATTGACAAATTGACAGGGAACATCCATTTTCCTTTTGAAGAACTTGGCTTCGCGTTTTTTGGAATTGCTCTTCCTGCCTGGTTTTATGAGGGAGATGCGGTGCTTACTGAAACTCTTTATGGCAGTGGAGGACGCGGACAAATTCCTTCCTGGGAAATAAATTTACGTGCAAATGTTCTTGAAGGGAAAAAATATAGTTATCAAAAAAACTACTTGGGTTCCTTCAAAGATATTACACCAGGATACTATCAATTAGGTTACTTTCTTGCAACAAAATTAAGGAGAGACTATGGAGAAAATGTAACCGACAGTCTGCTTTCCAGAATTGCCAATAATCCCACAAGATTATATAACTTTTCACAATCTTTAAAAAAACTAACGGGTTTCACAAGCAAAGAATGGCACACACAAACTCTATCTGAATTAAGCGATTTATGGCAACGACAACAAACTCGTTTGCAACCGAAAATCTACCCAACTATCAGCCCTGTTAAAGGTGATTTTCCAGTAGCTTTTAACCATCCACAATTAGATGATCAAGGTCATCTTTTAGCCATAGAACAAACACCTGAAAAGGTAAACGCTATAGTAGAAATCAAGAGCGACGGAGCCATTAAAGAGCTTATAAAAACAGGACGGCAAAGCACTCCCTATTTCTCCCATGCAGCTGGTAAATTAACCTGGAATGAGGTTCAAGTTGATGGTCGTTTTAAACTCAGAAGCTACTCAGTAATCCATGTTTATAACATCGCAACAGAATCCTTGATTCAGCTAACCAAGAAAAGCAGATTCTTTAGTCCTGATTTAAACGCGGATGCCACTAAAATAGCAGTCGCAGAAATTGATTTAGGCAACAAAAATTCACTCGTTATATTAGATGCTGAAACAGGTGAGGAAACTCTTCGTATACCTTCACCTCAAAACCGAATGTTATCATCTGTATCATTTGAAGAAAACAACAAAGTATTAGCAGTTACAAGAACATCGTCAGGTACCGGTATTATTGAATTCTCTTTGGCAGATAAAAGCAGCCGAATGCTAATTGATACACAAGTTCAGGAAATCGAATCACCAAATTATGCCGGCAACAAAATTATATTCAAAGCGCACTATAATGGGATTGACAATATTTATTCACTCAACCCGCTAAGTTCCGAAATCACTCAACTGACAAACGTAAAATATGGAGCTTATGATCCTTACTTCGATCCGAAAACCAACCAAATTTACTTTACCAATTACGATGGTCGCAATTATACCATCAGTCATATAGTAATAGAAAATATAAGCAACATACCCCTTTCAAAAATCAACAATACATTTATTAGCTATTTTAAGCCCCTGCAAGAGAAAAAAGATAATGACCTAACGAATGATAACATTCCTCAAGAGATATTTCCGCAGAAGCCCTATAAAGAGGCCAATAATCTGTTCAACTTTCACAGTTTGTCCATAAATGACGGCAATTACGATAATCTCGAAAACTACAAACCTGGATTATTCCTTTTATCAAATAATTTGATGAATACCATTGCAGCGAAAATTGGAGCCACTTACGATCCCGACCAACACGGTCTGAATTATCATGCAGAAATACAATACAACCGTTACTTTCCTAAAATTACCATCGCTTACAACAACAGATCTCAATTAAGCAATATTCGCAACCCGGAAGATTCCCAGCTGTATGCAGTCCGTTGGCGAGAAAACTATACGCAGTTTCAGGTAGAGCTCCCATTTTCCTACAATCGTTTAAACCAAAACTATTCCATCAAACTCCAGATAGCTAGTTCTTATATCAATCGCTATCAATTCGATAATGCACTTTTCGATAAGATACTTATCAAGCATGTTGAATTTCCAATGCATTACCAACTTTCTTTAGGCAGAAACACACGCTACAGCGCATTAGATTTAGCTCCCAAATGGGGACAGAATATTTCAATAGGATACAGTGACTTCCCTTTCTCAGACTTAAATGGGTCGCGCTACTATTTACAATCAGCTCTTTATTTTCCAGGCATTTTGCCAAACCATTCCAGTCAGCTTCGTTTTAATTACCAGCACGGTGAAGGCATTTTTGCCAACAGCAATGTAATACAAATGGTAAGCGGCTATGATCAGCTCCAACTAACTCAACCGACAAATACCTTTTTTATAAACTACAAATTCCCATTCGCCTATCCGGACTTCGAAATAGGGTCTCTGGCTTATATAAAACGATTAAAAGCAATTCTATTTGCCGATTATGAAGATATTGGAATTAACGGCTATTTCCAACCAAGAACCTTTGGTGCCGAAGTCCGGGCCGATATGAATCTTTTCAGATTCTTCCTGCCTAATTTTGATCTGGGAATAAAAGCTATTTATATCAATGAGAATAATCCGAAGCGATTTATTTTCCAATACAGTTTGAGATATTCTTATTAGAATAACTATTTTAGCTTAAAATAAACCTGTATGCGTGCTAAAATCATCTTCATTATCATAATAACAGTCCTGGTAACCATTATTTTGATGAATAATACAGATACAGTTACATTTTGGATCTTCGGCGATGTTCAAATTCCTAAACTAACCATTATGGGTATTTTATTTGCATTGGGATTTCTTGTAGGATTTATAGCACGAGGAAAAAGAAAACGTTTGGAACAAGAATTCACAATAGAAAAAGCGAATCCAAATCTGCAAGCGAATGACCCCTATCTTGATTCAAGCGATGATGACTATTCAGATGAAGACTATATCAGGTAACTAGCTATCGCTTTCAGCCTTTTTAAAATATTCATTCATAAAGAGTATCTGATAAATAATGGAATTGTTCCAATAAGACCAATTATGTGCACCCGGCCTAACAAGGTAGGTATGCGGAATATTTCTTAACAGCAATTTATCATGTAATTCTTCATTTACTGCATAAAAGAAATCAGAGGTCCCGCAATCTATCATGATTTCAAGAGACCCAGGTGAAAGCAAATGAGTTAAATTAATTACCGTACTTTCTTCCCATAGGCTAGGGTTCTCAGCATAGCTTCCTAAACGCTTAGACATATCCCAATTTAATGGAAATGAACGTATATCAACTCCGCCCGACGTGCTTCCTGCAGCTCCATAAACATCTTGGTTTTTAAAAGCCAAGTATAAGGCTCCATGCCCACCCATACTTAAACCTATAATGGCTCTACCCTTCCTATCTTTACGAGTCTTAAGATTTTGATCGGCCCAGTTAACCAGTTCTTTTGAGACAAATGTTTCATATTTAAAAGCAGGGTCCAACGGACTATCCCAATACCAGCTGCCAATTCCTCCATCCGGACAAATAATAATTAATGAATACTGATCCGCTAATTCTTTAATTACTGAAGCCTTATTCACCCAATCACCATAATTCCCACCATAGCCATGCAATAAATAAATCGTTGGAAACTCCTTTTTCATATCATAGTCAGCGGGCAAAATAGTAACAGTTTTTATACCTCGACTCATCGAAGGGCTAAAAACGGATACAGTATCCACTTTTGCTGCAAATCCAACATTTGCTAATAGAAGAAAAAATAAAATAGTGTAGATAATTCGTTTCATGTCTTTTTATTTAATTTTTTATACTATTTATTGAATACCTTTAACGTGCAACATAATCAATGTACTATGAGGCATACTCAAAGTTGAACCAGGCTTAATTTCCATCCAATTTTGCAGGTAAACATCAATAATACCTTGCAGAACTCTTTTTCGTGATTCTTCAAATTCCGGACTGGTAATGAATTTACCAACACTCATTTTTCCATATTGATCTACCAACACTGAGAACGAATAGTAAAAATCTTTATAAGCCTTATTGATTTCAATATTAAATTCAGGATAAAGATATCTATAAGCCAGGCTTTTGCCAATCGCCTCTCCCGGATCGTATTCATACCTGGTAACACTCAAGTTTGGATTAACACTTCGTAATTCGACTCCATTTCTTGCAGAAAAAACACTGTCAATTGTCAAGGGGTTCCGATTGGCCCGCTCAACGCGTTTTCGAATAAAAACAGAATCGGCATGATTAGGCTTTCTTAACTCTTCAACCGTATTTTTCAAACTATCCCGAATAAATCTCTCCGAATAAAACTTCATATAAACATTCGAAAGGCTCTCCTTAACACGCAAACCCTTTACACTTAACCGTTGAAAAAGCATACTATCCTTATCCAAACTTTTTACACGAAACCACTCTGTACCGAAATTAAAAATAGAATCATGATCATAATAGATCGGATATTCACCCATCATATTCAATGTAGGACTATAAATCGAAACAGTATCGTTATTAATAAAACGAAGCATCCAAATAGGCTCTTGCTGAAACCCAATGGTGTCAAACGACAAACCATTGTCAAAAGAACGGCGCGTCTCATAAAAATCAATTCCGGCAATAGGCAAAAAAGGAGGTCGTTTACCGTCTCTATTCCCTTTTGACGGAGTAGTACAGGCAGAAAAACCCACCATGCAAAGAGTAAATAACAAAATAATGTTCCGGCGTAATTCTGATAATTGTTGTTGCATAGGTACGCAAATATATCATTAATCCATATATTTGAAATATGATTAGTCAACTCATATTTGCAATTTTATTTATTGGAGCAATCGTATTATTTACAATCAACACCCGTAAAATAATTCGCAATATTAAGCTAGGAAGAAAAGAGAGTCGTAACGACCGATCAGCTGAACGTCTAAAAACAATGCTTTTAGTAGCATTCGGACAAAAGAAAATGTTTAAGAAACCAATTCCGGCTCTCTTGCATCTATTTGTTTATCTGGGTTTTGTAATCATCAATATTGAAATGCTCGAAATTGTTATTGACGGACTTTTTGGCTCTCATCGACTTTTTAGCATATTAGGGCCCTTTTATAGTTTCCTGATAGCCGCCTTCGAGTGGCTGGCTCTATCCGTTTTACTTGGATGTATTGTATTTCTTATCCGAAGAAACATAATTCATGTACGCCGGTTCTTCGGCGTTGAAATGACTTCTTGGCCAAAAACGGATGCCAACCTGATTCTTATCATGGAAATCTTGTTAATGAGTGCATTTTTACTTATGAATGCTGCCGATCATAAACTGCAATTATCCGGGGCAGAGCATTACGTTCTTGCCGGAAGCTTTCCTGTAAGCTCTGCCTTATTAAGTATCCTGCCAGATAGTGTTAGCTCATTAATCATATTAGAGCGTAGTGCCTGGTGGTTTCATATTATTGGAGTATTAGCATTCTTAAACTACCTGGTTGTATCAAAACACCTGCATATCATCCTTGCTTTTCCAAATACTTATTTTTCAAACCTGGAGCCTAAAGGTAAATTCCCAGTGATGGAAAACGTAACTTCCGAGGTAAAAGCCATGTTAGATCCCAGCTTTACACCTCCACCTCCAAGCGAAGAAATTATACGCTTCGGTTCAAAAGATGTTATTGATTTAAGTTGGAAAAGCTTGCTCGATGCCTATACCTGTACGGAATGTGGTAGATGCACCGCAGTTTGTCCGGCAAATATGACTGGAAAGCTCCTTTCTCCGCGTAAAATTATGATGGATACACGTGATCGCATCGCAGAAGTAGGAAAGAACATCGATAAAAATGGAAAATTCGAACCGGATAACAAATCCTTATTAGACACATACATTACCAGAGAGGAATTATGGGCTTGTACCACCTGCAACGCTTGCGTAGAAGCTTGTCCGGTTACCATCGATCCATTGAAGATCATTATGGAACTTAGGCAATTTGCAGTCATGGAAGAATCGCAAGCACCAGCACCAATTAATGCCATGTTTTCAAATACTGAAAATAACGGTGCCCCTTGGAAGTACTCTCAAGAAGATCGGGCAAATTGGAGTAAATAATCCAATCCCAAACAATTACCTTAAACAAAAGAAAAATGACAGATATTCACGTACCAACAATGGCAGAGCTAGCTGCTAAAGGTGAAGCTCCAGATATTCTATTCTGGGTAGGCTGCATGGGCAGTTACGATGAACGTGCACAACGAATTACCAAAGACCTTTGTAAAATCTTACAACATGTAGGACTAAAGTATGCCATATTGGGTAAAGAAGAAAGCTGCACAGGAGATCCTGCAAAACGTGCCGGTAACGAATTCCTCTTTCAAATGCAGGCAATGACCAATATTATGACACTGGACAGCTATGAGATCAAAAAGATAGTAACTGCCTGTCCGCATTGCTTCAACACCATAAAAAACGAATACCCTGCATTGGGTGGCAACTATACCATCATCCATCATACTCAACTTATACAAGACTTAATTAACGAAGGGAAATTAAAGGGAGAAGGCGGAGAATCCTTTAAAGGGAAAAAGATCACTTACCACGATCCTTGCTATTTAGGCAGAGCAAACGGTGTTTACGAAGCTCCGCGAAAAGCTTTGGAAGCACTGGATGCCGACTTAACCGAAATGAAACATTGCAAAAGCAATGGACTATGCTGCGGAGCAGGAGGCGCCCAAATGTTTAAAGAGCCTGAAAGAGGTAAGAAAGATATAAATGTAGCGCGGGTAGAAGAAGTGATGGAAACTGGTGCCCAGGTTGTAGCAGCCTCTTGTCCATTCTGTATGACAATGCTTCGTGATGGAATCAAGCATTTCGATAAGGAACAAGAAATTGATGTATTGGATATCGCTGAAATTACTGCACGTGCAAATGGCTTATAAGCCTTTGCACGTGCAGTAATCATTTATTAAAATTAATTTAAAATAGTTATCTCTACCCTGCGGTTTTTCTGACGACCCTCTGGCGTATTATTAGGAGCAACGGGTTTCTCAAGACCGTAGCCTTCAGTACTGATACGGCTTCCGGCAATACCTGCTGAAGTCAAAAAGACTTTTACAGAGATTGCACGTTTATCTGACAACCATTTATTGTATTCTGCAGTTCCAGTTGCATCCGTATGCCCATCTACTTGGATATTAGCATCCGGATGATCTTTAGCCACTTCCACAAACTCTAATAAAGCAGTTTTAGCCTGATCTGTTAAATAAGACGAATTGATGGGAAATAACACGTCCGATGCAAAAGTCATCATCAGTCCCCGATCTGTTTCTGTAACATTCCCTGGTCTGGCGTTTTCTGTTTGTCCGGTATAACTAATAACAGCAGGACTCTTAATATCCATTTTCTTTGTTTTACAAGAAAACAAGACTATCGAACTCGCTATACAGGCAACAATTAAAGTATATTTATTCATTTGAATTTGATTTTAATATCCGGTTTTAAGATAGCCAATTTTTTTAAAAACAGAATAAAATTAATGTTAAATAGAAAAGCTCCGGCAACACACCGAAGCTTTCTATTTTTAATTTATATAGTTATAATTACTTACTCAATCTAGTTCTTAAGTTTTCATCAATTGCTGCTAAGAAATCTTCAGTATTTAAATACTGATCTTTAGAAACCCCATTCCCATGAATACATACAGCCAAATCTTTTGTCATCTTACCACTTTCTACAGTTTCAATACAAACTGCTTCCAATGTATCAGCAAAATCAATCAGCTCTTGGTTGTTATCTAATTTACCACGGAAAGCCAATCCACGTGTCCATGCAAAAATCGAAGCAATAGGATTCGTAGAAGTAGGATTACCTTTTTGATGCTCGCGGTAATGACGCGTAACCGTACCATGTGCTGCTTCAGCCTCCATTGTCTTACCATCCGGAGTAATTAGCGTAGAAGTCATTAAACCCAATGATCCGAAACCTTGAGCAACTGTATCCGACTGTACATCGCCATCGTAGTTCTTACAAGCCCAAACAAAATTACCATGCCATTTTAAAGCAGATGCAACCATATCATCAATTAGACGGTGCTCATAAGTAATTCCAGCATTATCAAACTCAGTTTTAAACTCGTTTTCGTAAACCTCCTGGAAAATATCTTTAAAACGACCATCATATTTCTTTAAGATGGTGTTTTTCGTAGAAAGGTATAAAGGCCATTTTTTATTCAATGCCTGGTTGAAACAAGCACGAGCGAAACCAAATATACTTTCATCTGTATTATACATAGCCAAAGCAACTCCATCTCCTTTAAAGTTGAACACTTCAAATTCTTGAACATTGCCATCTTCACCTTCAAATTTCATTGTTAATTTACCCTTGCCTTTGGTTACGAAATCCGTAGCACGATATTGATCTCCGTAAGCGTGACGACCAATACAAATCGGGGCAGTCCAATTAGGCACCAAACGAGGAATATTATTAATAACAATAGGTTCACGGAAAACAGTTCCATCTAAAATATTACGAATAGTACCGTTTGGCGAACGCCACATTTGCTTTAAACCAAATTCCTCAACACGAGCCTCATCCGGAGTAATAGTAGCACATTTAATCCCTACACCATGTTCTTTAATTGCATTAGCAGCATCTATCGTTACTTGGTCATCCGTAGCGTCACGGTGTTCCATTCCCAGATCGAAATACTTGATATCTATATCCAGGTACGATAAAATAAGTTTGTCTTTAATGAATTTCCAAATGATGCGAGTCATCTCGTCACCATCAAGCTCCACAACAGGGTTTGCTACTTTGATTTTTTGTATCGACATATTTTAAAATTATTGACTTGTTTTTCAAAAGCTCCAAATATACAATTTTAAACTAATTCAGTATAAGATATCTAGCTGATTATTTGAATATATAGAGAAACAATTGATGTATATGCCTGTTAATTACAAAAAAGAAATTACCATGACAAAGCAAAGAAAAGAGAATGATAACATTGAAGATGAAAACAAATTCAATGAAGGGAAAGAAGATTCAGCACAGGATTTAAAATACAATGCTGAGGAGAATAGTTTTGAACTTGATGTAGAAGGCGATAACGACGATGAATATATTCACGACAATCCTTATGATACTGTGGCAGAAGATGGCGATGATATGGACTCCGATTGGGATGAAGCCAATATAACCGTTGGCGATGAATATGAAGAGTTTAATGAAGAAGAGGAAGTAGAAAAATTAGGGATGCACATAGATAAAGGACAAATTTTAGAACTTGACCCTCTCGATGAAAAGCTAGCAGAGACACCTGAAGACGAACGCAGCGATTTAGACGAAGAAGGTTATCCCAAAAATGATACTTAACCAGGCTATAATTAACAATTTTCTTATACCGCTTAAAAAGTTAAGAGGATCGCGACATAATTGTAATTTTAGTGATCACAAATCTTTGCGATAAAATTTATTTAGGGACAAAATCAGTGGAATAACAATCCATAACAACATAATAAAAAACGCTAGTACCATTCCCCAGTTGCTATCAAAAACCTGTTTGAATATTGCACTGGAAGCACCCATCAATGCAGAAATATCCATCTTCAAAAGAATGAGAATCCGAGCCAGATCAATGGGATTCAAAACGCTAAATCCTATAATAATATTTTCCAACGGGAAATCCATCAACTGAAACAATAGGAATAGGACAATTCCATCAAAGACCAATGTAAAATAAAACCAGAGCAAAATGGAGATTCCAATACCCCTGGCTTTATCTTTTGTATAAACAGAAGCTAATAATGCAATGGACACAAAAATTAAAGATAAAAGGACGCCCATTAGCAACATGGTCCATCCAGTTGGAGCAGCGGAAAAAAGCAAGATTGGTATACCACATCCAATCAAGAACGCCAATGCTAGAGAAAGCGAAAGACCAAAGAAAATACTGATCCAAAGTGTTTTCCTTTTGATGGGTTGAGCTGCGAGAAATTCAATGAATTCGCTTGAATTGTAAACATATATAGTAGAAAAAATGATGCTGATCAAGGGAATCAGGATCAGATTAATTGTAAGGAGACTTGCCATGCTTTTTTCAGGGTTATCTTCCATAAGAAACAAGCCCATGGAAAAAATAAATAAAAAAAGCATATAAGCAATTACTATTTTATTTCTTAAAATATCCAGAATTACGTGTTTTGCAATCTTATTCATAGCTTAACTCCTCTCTCATTACTTGTGCAATGGCCTCCTGCAACCGCAACTTTCCAGTATCCATTTTTAATTGCTCCAATGATTTATTTAAAACGATCTTGCCTTCTTCCATGTATACGATCTGATTTACTATTTCATCCAGTTCACTCAAGTTATGAGAAGTGATTAAAACTAATTTCCCTTTCTTGCTTTCCTTAAGAATCTTTTCCTTAAGTATTTCTGATGATAAAGGATCCAACCCTGCCGTTGGCTCATCGAGGATCAATGTCTGCGGGTTAAAAAGAAAAGCGAGCTGAGCACTTACTTTTTGTCTTGTTCCACCCGAAAGGTCTCCCATTTTTTTATCCAATATCCTATTCAATTGAAACGCATTATATAGGTCATCGTCATAAATTTGAATATGCTTAAATCGAATATCCTTTATCATATTGAATATCTGAGCAACAGAGAGGTTTTCAGGATACCTTCCCATCTGTGGCATATAACCAATACTATCACGATACATCCATTGACCATTAATCGACTTTCCTTGTACAGTAATATCTCCGTCATTGGGAATAACCATTCCCAATATGCTTTTTATCAATGTTGTTTTTCCGCAACCATTCGGCCCAATTAAAGCAATTACCTGCCCTTCTTTTAGGTCTAGATTGACATTCTTTAAAACGTTGAATTTTCCAAAGCGCTTTCTTAGATTTGAGATTTGTATCATAAAATAAACACTTTATTTACGTGTAAGATTAATTTTTTTTATTCTCGGCTTCCCATCCAATACATTTACAGGAGTCAATGAAGGAAGAACACTTTCCGCTTTATCCATCATTTTAACGAAGAAACTACGGAACAGCATGAGCGCACCTGCATTTCTTTCTATTATAATAGAATAAAAACTTACAGGATGATAGGGGATATCGCCAAACCCATCCCTATTCAGATCATAACCTTCATATTTGTCCCAGTAGTTGGAATCAAATTTATTGCTGGTCAGGCTCCCGTTCGTAGAAACGTCAAAAGTGTTCCCAATAAAATTATTTTCAATGATATTCACATCACTTGCGCTTGATTGCAGCTGTATTGCCCAGCCGTTTTTAATAAATTGGTTATTTTTCATCTGAATTCTGTTTGTACTTTCGGCAAAAATCGCAATGGTATTTTGTTCAAAACGGTTATCTTCAATTACACTATCGTTTATTTCCTTCAATAAAATGCCATATGCTGCATTACCCCAGTTTTCAGAAAATATATTCTGCTTCATAACGACCCTTTTCGAGTACATAACCGCTACACCGGCACCATTTTTTGAGAGTTCATTATGTGTATAGGTATTATCATGTGAAAACATGAAATGAAGGCCGTATCGTTTATTACCGATGCTTTTATTATCCTTAATAATAGAATGGGTTACGAATTCAAGATAGATTCCGTCCCGATGGCCAGAAATAATATTATTTTCAATTCGCATATTAGAGGCTTTCCAACAATGAATGCCATTAGCGAATTTCATACCTTTTCTACCTCCAGATAATATCTCATTGTTAATGAATGTCCCGTTTGGGGACTCCATGCTATGAATGGCAAAAAAGTTATCCCTGAACTTATTGCCTCTTATCGTAACATTTTTAGATTTTGAGATCTTTAAAGCAGATATATCAAGATAGCTTGAGCTACCTGAATTTCTGAATACAATGCCTTCTATTAATACATTATCGCTTTTAACAGTAAGGATCTGGTAAGTATTCTGTCCATCTATTGCCGGAAAGTTTTCACCTTTTAAAAAAATAGCTTTTGTAATAACGATATCATGTTCATTATAGACGCCAGATTTTATTGTTACAGTATCCCCAGCTTGAGCAAGATCAATCGCTTTTTTAATGGATTTTATAGTTCCTTTTGAATCCACCAACCATGTCTTTGCTAACAGGCTTGATGTCGAAAAGCTCAAAATCACCAATAACAGATACCTGCTTAATTTTTTAGGTATTCTTCCCATGTTAACTCCTTTCCTGAAAATTGTGTTTTATAACTCTCCAGACTATCTTTGGATCCAAAGGCAACCGTATTTGAGCCCATCGGACTATTTAACTGATCGTTTTGTATAAAATAACTTTTAGATACTTCTATTAAATTACCAGGCATAGAGAAATCAATAAAATAAATATTCCCTATGTCATCTGGTTTTATTTTGCCTTCATGCAAGTAGCCTTTAATACAGTGCAGATCATCAAACCTAAAGGCTTTTCCTTTTTTAGTTACAATTTCTGCACCGAAGCGATTGTCACTAATCGTCATCTTACAAAAATCACAGTTGTCGCTTTCAAAATGTATGGGTATAGGTTCCGAGCTGCAGCCCGCAGTTGAAATAATCAGCACAGTTAACATTGCAGCTGCGGTCTTTTTAGCGCATAGCATACATTTGAAAAAAGGTTTATGGTTTTTTAATTCGAAGATCAGGCTATACAACAGGGCTAAGCCTACCAAAAGCATAAGCCATCCGCCGATTGCCGGGAAGGAGTATGCCCCGAAGTTCAGCAATTGCTTGAACCCGATTAACGGAGGTTGATAAGCTTGTCCGGGAACTTTAATGGCGGCCGTGGGATCCAAGTTATGGCCATATTCATACTCCCAGTTGTAAAAATCAACCATTGATAAGATGGCAAATAAAAAAAAGCCGATAGTCCAAATATAGAACAGACGCTTTTTCTTTATCAAAGCAATAATAAATCCCATAATACCGAAAAAGCCAAGTATATAGGGTAGAACTGTAAATTCAACAAAGTCTTCTTTGTGCAAAGTCCTCATGCCAATGTAATGGTTAAGACCATTAATGATCTCTACATCGCCCGCCAGCTTATTGGCATATATCTGCATTTCCAAACCTTCAGGATATTGAGGTGCGTCGAGCTGTATCCTCCAAATCGGCACAAAAATCACAATAATTAAGGCCATTCCACACAGAATAGAAACAATTTTTGTAATCCTTGAAATGTCTGGTTGATCACTTATATCTTTCATGATATTTGCCTTTATATGTGTAATAATAAACTCCATATAAACAGAGGAGTTTATTATTGCATTGAATGTTTAATTTACTTCAGGTCCGGGTGCAGTATCACCTAAACCATAACGAATGGGTGTATTTGATCCGGCAGGAGAAACGCGGATGTAACCAGACATCTCCTGATGCAATGCACTACAAAAGTCGGTACAGTACATTGGTGTGATCCCAGCCAGCTTAGGTGTCCATTTTAATGTTTGCGTTTCACCTGGCATCACCAAAAGTTCGGCAGTATTTGCCCCCTTTATTGCAAATCCATGCGGGATGTCCCAATCCTGTTCTCTATTGGTAAAATGGAAATACACTTCGTCTCCAACATGTATCCCTTCAATATTATCAGGTGCCAGGTGACTTCTGATAGCGGTCATGTATACATGTACCTTATTTCCTTCCCTCATCACCCGTGCATCACCTTCATTCTTGGTCACATGCGGGTGTTTGTTTTCTTCAAGATCATAGAATTTCTTTGAATTCTTCATGATCGTTTCTGCGGGAATAATTTGACTATAGTGAGGTTCCCCAATTGTTGGAAAATCAAGTAACAGCTGCATTTTCTCACCAGAGATGTCATAAAGCTGTGCACTTTGGGTCAATTCCGGACCGGTTGGCAAATAACGATCCTTTGTAATTTTATTATAGGCAACCGCATATTTGCCACTTGGTTTTCTAGTATCACCACCAGGTATTGTGAGGTGACCAACAGAATAAAACGTAGGAGAACGATCAATGATCTTAAGGTCTTTTAAGTTCCATTTAACAATTTCGGATGAAAGGAAGAATGAAGTATATGCATTTCCTTTATCATCAAACTCAGTATGTAAAGGTCCTAATCCTGGTTTCTCAACTTCACCGTATAATACAGATTCGTATCTAAGTACATTGAAACCATCGTATTGGCCATCAAAATCTTTATCCTGAATTGCCTTTTGAATCTTTGAGAAAGCAAAGACCGGTAAAAGAGCAGCCAGTTTACCACTACCTACAATATATTCTCCCGAAGGATCAACGTCAGTTCCATGGGGAGACTTAGGACAAGGAATAAAATAGCAAACCTCCCTAAGCATATCTGGCGTTAAGGTTAATATTTCAGTTTTAATCTCAGAATTAGAGGTGTGCGTTTCTTCATTATATTTATTATGTGCATATTTCACAGTTTTCTTCTTTCCTTTTCCAGCTTTGATCAACTCCTCTGCTTTTTTCCAGTTTACCGCCATAATAAAGTCTTTGTCATTTTGAGAAGCATTGACTTCAAGCTGGGTATAAGCCTTTTCGGTATTATATGTAGAAAAGAAGAACCAGCCGCTGCTCGGGCCCTTACCAGAGTGACTAAGATCAAAGTTAAGCGGTGGAACTTCCAGTTGAAAAGCAATATCCATATTCCCACTTGTTTTATCTACACTTATAAAACTGATTGAACCTTTGAAATTATCTTTATAAGTATGGATTGGATACTCAACTCCATCATCGGGAACACTAAAACGAGTACCAGCTATGACATATTCTGTGTTCTCGGTAATAAAAGGTGATGAATGGTTACCGGCACTGTTTGGAATTTCGATAATTTCTACGGTCTTAAAGGTTGTAAGATCAATTCTTGCAACACGAGGAGTATTGTTTGCATTTACGAATACCCATCTTCCATCCATGATACCATCCGTTTGCGAAATCTGAAGATGATGCAGATCATCCCAGGGAACGAAACCATGCGAAGTATTTAACATAGGTATCGTTTCTTCGGAAAACCCGTAACCTTTCTCTGGATCTACCGAAAAGACCGGAAGAACTTTTAATAAACGAGCTGAAGGAAATCCATATACCGCTAATTGGCCGCTAAAACCTCCGGAGACAAAACCATAATACTCGTCGTATTCCCCTGGAGGCACATAGACCTTCTCGGCGGCACCAGCACTCATAGCTGTTCCGGCTGTTTTTGGTTTGCAGGAATTTAGCCCTGTCAGCATTGCCAAAATTATTACTAAGGCAAATATTTTTTTTGTTGAGTTAAACATAATGATTAGGATTAATTTTTTCTTATTGCAAGGAATTAATTAATCAAATCTAATCAGGAGTCTCTATTGTATATATGCGTTAAATCACATTTTTAAATGATTAGAAGCAAAGGTAAATAACAGATTACCAATACCTTCAGGCAATTACAGTTGTATTCAATTTATGTTCAAACTTCAGCAGTTCGTTCAGCATCCTGTCCTTGTAATTATCAGTTTCATTGTACAGTTCAGGAATCAATTCCTTATAGTAATTTATGCCATTTTGCAATTGCTCCTTAAACTTAAAGAAATACTTCTTTTTCTTTTCATTCAACTGCCCAATATGTTGACTAATCTCCTTATCCAGATATTCAATATAAAGTTTCAACTCATTTAAAAACAAGTTCGGACGATCAGTCCCATTTAGCAAATTTATTTTACCATAGATATGCTTAGTCATTTGCTCTAAAGTGAAGCTGCCGGAAAAATAAGCTAGGTTTGGTCCCGGGCAAATAGCTACTGCTGTTCTTTCTTTTGATTCTAAAATATTGTTTTTAATGTAAGCAGAGGTAGCTAACCCCTCGCACAAGCATACCTTTTCAGTAATTAGATCAAATTGTTTTTTTAACTCCTCTGCAGGCAGCTCAGCAGACTCTAATTGTTTTATTTTTAAATTTTGGAACTCACGCGAAGCAGTACAAATTGGTTGCTCAGTAAATTCTGTATTAGATATAAGAAATTTCTTTTTACATGGACTGCCCGGCCGTCCCTTTTTAATTCGCTCTAATCTCAGTGCTTCTGCAGAACTCTTTCTGAAATTATTAAATGGAATACCCAGTGGAGAAGACCCACTAATATAAAAATCGTCATGAGTAGCATGCATTAAGGCTTCTAATGTAGCTTCATCCACATTTGTAGCTTCAGGAACTAAAAGAAATGGACTCCCCCATCCTGTTCCGTCTAACCTGTAATTTTCAACTAAAAAATTATCTTCTTCTGCAGTGCCTATTCCTCCCTGTACTGTTAATCTTTGAGCCGGCACTTCAATGATATTTATCCCCTTATCACACAAAGCAGTTTGGTAAATTTCTAAAAGAGAATCGGCCATCTCCTTACGCCTCTGCTTAAACTCCTCCAGAATAGGTCCCAAAAGGTATCCTTCAGTAGCAAAGGCATGTCCACCACAATTCAAACCAGATTCTATACGAAACTCAGATATCCAAAGACCTTTCTTTGCCAAGAACTTAGCTTGAATAAAAGCTGAACGAAAATCGCTCACTTTAAGAATGATTTGTTTTCTAAAACCCCGTTCTTTATTTGGATAAAAATCCATAAAACCTTCCAAAGAACTATACAGTCTTGGATTCATTCCCGCCGAAAGAACTAATGAAGAATTTAAATTACTTTGTGCAAAACCACGAAGTGCAGCTATAGCATCTGTAAACTGTTCACCTAAATCATCACCAGTTAAGCTATAGTTGATCTTATCTACTTTAGACATAATATTCACATCAATAGAACCACAGTAAATACGCCTTCTCAGCTCGCTCTGCATATCGACTCTAGCACTATCATTAGAAACCTGTAGCATTTTGTTGTATAGATTTTTTAAAGATGATCGTTCAGGTAGAAGTTCAAAATACTTCGAGATCTCAGATCCGGGGACAAAAGCCGATTTGCTTAACAAATCAAACTGCTTATCAACTATTTTCTTCAACAGATTTAAATAGGCGGTAATCCGCTTTGCGCGAAAATCAGATATTTTAGAGGATATTGGAATAAAATCTTCACCAATCTGTTCAGTATAAAACCGCCTCATCCGTTCAATTAGAATATCATCTACAATTGAAACAACGGATGAAATGCCATAACGGGCAACTTTTACCGGAGTATCAATAGAGAATGCTAAACCTAATACGGGAATATGAAATGTATGACTCATAATATTATTTTAAATTCACAATTGTAAATTGACTTAATATTATGGGGTTAAAATATGATGGATATCATAAAAAAAAGTAATCCATAATTATGGATTACTTATATAGATATAGAGGAATTTATATGGCTCTAAAAATAGAAAAAGCCTCTCTCTCTAAATGTTCCTGATGTTCAGGATGAGCAATCTTAATTAATTCTTTAGCCCTTGCTCTTAGGTTTTTTCCATGTAAGTAAGCAATGCCATATTCAGTAACTACATAATGTACATGCGCACGGGTCGTTACTACAGATGCACCTGGTTTCAAAAGAGAAACAATTCTTGAAATTCCCTTATTAGTTACAGAAGGAATTGCTATGATAGGCTTTCCACCTTTCGAAAGCGCTGCACCGCGCATAAAATCCACTTGTCCACCAACGCCGCTATATTGCCTGGTTCCAATAGAATCTGCACATACTTGTCCAAATATATCGACCTCAATTGCACTATTTATGGCAGTAACTTTCGGATTCTTCGAAATCGTAACGGGGTCGTTTACATATTCTATATCCAACATCCTTACAAGTAGATTATTATCAATAAAATCATAAAGCTTCTTTGATCCAATAACAAAGCTCGATACAATTGCTCCGGGATGAATCTTCTTAAGCTTATTATTAATAACTCCTTTTTCGACCAAATCAATTACACCGTCAGAAAACATCTCTGTATGTATACCTAAATCCTTATAATTAGTTAAACATCTAAGAACTGCATTAGGAATACCTCCAATGCCCATCTGAAGAGTTGCACCATCTTCAACCAATGAAGCCACATTTTCACCTATAGCCAATTCTGTTAATGAAGGCTCTTTAAGTTGTTGAGCAAATATCGGATAATCCACATCAACCGTTGCAGTAATTGCAGAAATATGCAGAACCCCATCACCTATGGTAAGAGGCATATTAGGATTTATTTCGGCGATAATGATGTCTGCCATCTGTACAGCAGCTCTTGAAATATCACATGAAACTCCTAATGTACAATAACCATTTTTATCAGGCGGAGAAACACTAATCAATGCAACATCCAAAGGAACCAATCCGCTACGAAATGCCTTAGGTATTTCACTTAAGAACATAGGTACATAGCTCGCTCTACCTTCATTAACAGCTTTGCGTATATTTGAACCAACAAAAAAAGCGTTTACCTCAAATGCCGATACATGTTCTTCATTTGCATACGGAGCATCCCACTCCGTATGCATACTATATATTTTTACATTGTTAAGCTCTCCACTTCTTTTGGCCATGGCATTAACCAATTCACGAGGAGTTGCTGCCGCAGAATGTATAAAAACACTGTGATCAGATTGAATTAATTTTACGGCTTCTTCTGCTGTTGCAAAATTCATTACAAGGTTATTTAATGGGACCAGCTTTTTTTATCTCTTTCATTAAGGTGTTATCCCATTCACCTTCAGCTTTAATCTGTCCAACTGCTCCAAAGGCCATTGCTTCAATCAAATTATGATTTACAAAAGCATAAGTTCCCGGCTCTCTAAACTGATACAAAGCTGCAGCACCAGATCCTCCTGGAATCGCCCATGTTTCAAAATCCGTATAAGGTGTATTATTGAATTTACCTCCTGGCCAGAATAAATCTGCATGTCCGCCAATTAAATGAAGTCTAGTGTCTCGATTTGCTTGTGCACTAATAAATAAAACACGATCACCCACTTTCACTACTGGCGCATTCTTACCAATTAATGATCCTTTTTTACCATTAAATACAATGTGTGTTGGAATCAGTGTTTTGATTGATTTTTCCATTTCTGATACACTCTCATTTGCAGTTGCAATATTTTTAAATGTACCATCGTCGTTCTTTGGAAGATAAAAATCTTGTTCTACAATATATAATGCGGTATCATATTCAACCAATTTTCCAACTTCATCTCTAAGCCCTTCCCGGGGAAGTACCATAATTGCACCATTCATTCCTGAAGTGACATGCATCGGTGTCATCATTCCACCAGGTGCACAGTGATAAACAAAAACACCTGCCCGTGTGGCTCTGAAACGGAAAGTAACTTCTTCTCCCGGATTAACTTCAGAAATATCTCCTCCACCCATTTGACCAGTCGCAGCATGGAAATCAATGTTATGCATCATGGAATTTGTTGCAGGGTTTTTCAAAGTTAATTCTACGAAATCATTCTGGTGAACAACAATCAATGGTCCTGGTATAGATCCATTAAAAGTTAATCCCCAAACAGAATCGCCTGGAGCCACTTCCCATTTCTTTTCCTGAATCTCAAAACTAACCTCTATAATTTTCGGTCCCCCTTTAGCAACCTGATCATGTACAGGAACCAATGGAGGCATAACCATTTCTTGTTTTACACGTTCAAGATCATCACCTTCACCTTCGAAACTGGCATTCATTACAGAATTTTTAGATCCACCTCCACCTTGACCGCATGAAACAAGTACACTTACAAACGCTAAAAACATTAATGACTTGATCCCTCTTGTCATTAATAACGGTCGATAATTCTTCATCATTTTTTTATTTTTTAATTAGTACCTTAATCACAGCATATCTTTTATACTGTAAGACAAAAGTACCCTCAATAAAGGATGGAAATTATGATAAATATCACTTATTAAACTGCTCTTAACCTTACGTTTCAGCTGTTAATTATTTACCATCATTTTTTCGGAAGAATTCAACCATAGCATGTGCATCTGCCTCTGCCAATGCCTGATCAGGCATCCTGACCATACAAATTTCAAGTTCTTCCTGCATTGCTGGATCTTTATCGATCATTTCATCTGTATTTGTCAGGAAGTTCATTATCCAAACTGGAGTCCGGCGCTCCGAAACTCCTTTAAAGCCTGGACCTACCAATCTTTCGTCGGTAGTTTTATGGCAGCTTTGACATTTAGCACTATAAATAGCATCACCCTTCTTTGCCAATTCTGGATCCGCAGTAGGAGAAACTGTAAAGTTTTCGGCAGTATACTTGCCGGTTCCAACAGTATGATCATAGTCCTCTTGAGTTTCAGTTTGCACGACATCATTTTGAGTTGTATCAACAGAATTCTCATTTGTAGAACTGTTTGTACAGCTAATTACAAACAAGGCAATAACGCTTAAATAAAGTAGCTTTTTCATAAAATTATTTCGTTTAAGTACAAATATTTATAAGTATTAGACAAAAGTAGAGCTGTTTTGTTTTAAATTTATGACTATTGTCACAAAAACGTAAATATTATCATAATAATATCATATTCATGTCAGGGTATCTTTATTAAAAACAAACAATCTAAATTAGAAAACCTTTATTCTAAAGTTAAACAGGGAAATTATGACTGTCAAAAAATGGATAACAATTACTTTATTCAGTTTATTATTAGTTGCGATACTCGGAGTATTATTAAGGTATAAAATCGGTTTCTCATTTCCTCTTATTAACCAGAAATTTTTGCAGCATAGCCATTCGCATTTTGCGATGAATGGGTGGCTAACACAGCTTCTGATGATTTTACTTGCTTCTTCTGTTTCTTCGACTATAGAGATAAACCATTTTAAGAAATACAATTTTATCCTCTTTACCAATTTGATTGTTTCTTATGGAATGTTAATTTCTTTTTTATTTCAGGGCTATGGAGCTGTGTCTATATTCTTTTCTACACTTTCTATTTTAGTAGTTTATTATTTTGGAATACAACTTTGGAAAGACATAAAAAAATCGCAAATACAAAAAGCCAGTTTTATCTGGTTCAAGGCTGCTATTGTTTTTGCTGTAATCTCTTCATTAGGAATAGCCATGTTAGCTTATCTAATGGCCACTCATAATATTAATATTAAAATACAACAGGCAACTACTTATTTCTATTTACATTTTCAATATAATGGATGGCTCATATTTGCCTGCTTCGGATTGTTAATAGATCTTTTAACAAATAAGAATATCCAAATAAAAGGAACCAGAAAATTCTTCTGGTTCTATGCAAGCGCATGTATACCATCCTATGTACTATCAATCTTGTGGCTGCCATTACCTATGTGGTTATATGGCATCGTGGTTCTTTCCGCAGCAGTTTTATTATTAGGCTGGATTTGGTTTTTCTTACATATCTATAAACAACTACCGTTATTTATTCATCAAATTCCAAAAATAGCAAAATGGTTGTTAGGATGCTCTGCCTTAGCCTTTACAATCAAAGTCATCCTTCAGGCAGGTTCTACCATCCCATTTTTAAACAATTTAGCTTTTGGATACCGCCCCATTGTGATCGGCTATTTACACCTGGTTTTCTTAGGAATAATTACAATCTTTCTTTTAGGCTATCTCTTTTATATGAATTACCTGAGAGCTGTGAAATTAACATGCCTGGGAATTATCTTATTCGTAATAGGGATTATCTTGAATGAACTTATGCTAATGTTGCAAGGTCTTGCGGCAATGGGATATTATAGAGTTCCTTATATCAATGAAATACTATTTGGAATTACTGTTTTAATGCTATTAGGAACCACCATCATTAATATTGGCGCAAACAAAAAGTCACTGCAAAATGAACAATAATAAATAAAATTCTTTTAAGGAATATCTCCCCTTCGGTCAAGTTGCTTAATAATTTGCTGAGCTTTCTTCTCATCAGTCAGGCTATTATGTACATAGTTAATAAAAATTCCATGCTCACGCGCCTGATGAATTATTATATTATTCGGCTTGTCTGCCCGACTAATAATTTGTTTAACACCACATTCCCTCAATTTATCAAAAAGATCAGAACTTATTGAGTTTACAGAATACAGAATTAAAGCTTCTTTATCAAGAGAATAAATAAGAGTATCATTATTTAATTCATTAGAAATAAAAGTAAGTTCATGCTTTTTAGCATTTGCTTTAACCAAATACTCCTTTTCTTGTTTCCTTACATTATAGGCGATAGCTTTCATTCTATCAATAATACATCAAACAAGACAATTAAGAATGAAAACTCTCAAGCTAAAATATGATTAAAATCATATTCCTTAGGTAATAGCCTTTAAAGCCTCTATATCTATAATATGAATGGAATTTCCCTCTTTAATCAATAAATTTTCCTCCTTAAAGTCAGCAAGAGTTCTACTAACAGTTTCATTTGCTGTACCAGCCATAGAAGCAAGATCATCACGCGAAATACGAATGATGCATGAATTATCCTGGGGTTCCTTCTTGAACTTTTCTGCATAATTCACAATAGCTTCTGCAATTCTCTTTCTAACAGAATTATAAGCAAAACTCAATAACCGTTCATTTTTTAATTGATTATTGTGTGTCAACAACTGGATGAACTTCATATTTAATGCATTTCTTTTTTGCATCAAACTTTCGAGATCCGCCTTATTAACTAATATCAATTCCGTTTCTTCTAACGTCTCAATATTATCGAAACGCTTCTTACCCATCAGTATCGCCTCATAACCGAAAAACTCATTTTCAGAATAAATTCCAGTGGTTAATTCCCGGCCATCTTCATAAAATAAAAAGCTTCTTACTTTACCAGAATTAACTTTATACAAATAAAGTGGCATATCTAACTCCTGATAAATACTTTGTTTCTTTTTGTAAGTCTTTTTTCTTCCTAAAGCAGTAAGCTCTTCAAGTAAAGATTCCAGATCTTCCGGTAATGATGAAGAAAGAATAGATATATTTCTCTTATTACTATGCTTTCGCAACCGCGATTCAATAGCATTTAAGAGCTCCATATCATCAAATGGCTTAATAAGATAATCGTCAGCTCCCATTTCCATCGCTTTGCGAACATCGACACGCTCAGCCTTAGCTGTTAAAAAAATCAATGGTATATTTACTGTCTCTTCATGCTTCCCTAAGAGATATAATACTCCATAACCATCTAACACAGGCATCATAATATCGCATAAAATGATATTTGGTAAATGCTTAAGAGCTAATTCAAAGCCTGACTTTCCTTCAGGTGCACTCAAAACATGATATCCTGCCAACTCCAATATCTCAACAATACTTTCCCGGATATCATCATGATCTTCGATAACTAAAACTGTTTTACTATTATTATTTGACTCCATACTAATTATTGCTTAAAAACTAAAGTAAAAGTCGTTCCTTCATCAAGTTTACTTCTCCAGGTAATCTCACCATTCATTAAATGCGCATATTGCTTAACAATATTTAATCCCAAACCAGTTCCAGGAATCTTACCTGTATTGTTAGCTCTAAAAAAAGGTTCAAGTAAATGCTTTTGGTCAGCTTCAGGAATACCTATCCCATCATCTTTTACTTCTATAACACAAAGATTGGTTGACACATAGGTGTTAAATTCTATAAATGTATTCTCGCCTGAATATTTTATAGCGTTTGAAATCAGGTTAATAATAGCGTTCTTTAACAAATGAGGATCAAGGTAAACATTCCCATTATTCCCTGTATGCTGATAAACAATGTTCTGATTTTGCTTTGTCATCGACTGCATTTCTTCAATAATTTCTTCAGAGAATTTAACGATATTAAAACTCTTTGGCTGAGCCTCAATAACTCCACCTTCCAAACGGTCAAGCGACAAGAAATCATTTAGAATATTAGTAAGAAGATCAACAGAATTTCTAATTTTCGAGGTATGCTTATAAATCCCATCAAGATCCTGTTTCTCAGCGTATTTATTTATTAATGAAGCAGAAAGTTGTACAGAACCAAGTGGTGTCCTAAACTCATGAGAAGCCATGGAAACAAACTGCGATTTAAGTCGATTTAAATCCTTTTCCTTCTGAAGTGATTGACTCACATTTTCTTTTGCATCCTCCAGCTTCTTAACCATTCTATGTAAATCGTCTGTTCTCTCTCGAATAATCTCTTCCAGTTCTTCTGTATATTTACGAAGTTTCTCCTCTGCTTCCTTTTGTTTAGTCAAATCCTGAACAAATCCTGTAAATATCTTACGAGCTTCATAATTCACCTCACTTATAGAAAGCCAAAAAGGAAAAGTAGAACCATCCTTCTTCTGCCCAAGCACTTCTCGTCCAATACCAATAATATTTCTCTTACCAGTCTTGAGATATTTTTCTATATAATGATCATGTTGGCTTCTATAAGGCTCTGGCATTAATATACTAATGTTTCTTCCAATTACCTCATCACTTTCATAATCAAAAAGCTTAAGTGCGCCAGGATTGATTGACTCTACAATTCCCGAATCATCTATAGTAATGATCCCCTCATTAGAGTTCTCAATAATAGCCTTAAGTAATTTTGCAGTCTCCATATAGCTCCTTTACACTATTTACAAATGTATTATTAAAATGATATATCCACATATGCATTAGAATTTTAAAACAAATCTTAATAAAGGGTAGAAATCAAAAGCCAAACCAATTACCTTTTTTTGTGACCACCGTCATAATTTAACTCTTTTATATTAGCTCTCTTTACACTGTGAATTTATTTTGAATGATAATGATGCAAAAAGAACTAATTCGAAAATACAACGTTCCGGCACCCAGGTACACCAGCTACCCTACAGTCCCATTTTGGGATACCGAGCAATGGGACGAAGGTCAGTGGATAGAAAAGGTGAAAATTACACATAAAAAATCCGCAGAAGGCATCAGCCTTTATATACATTTGCCCTTTTGCGAAAGCCTGTGCACCTATTGTGGTTGCAATACTCGTATAACTAAAAACCATCATGTAGAGTTGCCTTATATTCAGGATGTTCTAAAAGAATGGATCCTTTACAGGCAATATCTGGGCAGCAATATAACAATCGGCGATATTCATTTAGGAGGAGGTACTCCCACTTTCTTTACTCCGCAAAACCTAAAACTCCTGATAACGACCTTGTTAACCGATGTAAAAATAAGCCCGAATGCTGAATTTTCATTTGAAGCACATCCGGCAAATACAACACTAGAGCACTTGGAAACACTTTATTCATTAGGCTTTAGAAGACTCAGCTTAGGTATCCAGGATTTTGACCCCCTTGTACAATTTATTATAAATAGAAAACAGAGTGAAGAGGAAATTTCCAGGGTAATGGATCAAGCACGACAACTTGGCTATTCATCCATAAACTTCGATTTAATCTACGGTTTACCAAAACAAACTTTAGCAACTGTAGAAAATACCGTCAATAAAGTTGTCGCTCTTAAGCCTGACCGAATATCCTTTTATAGCTATGCACACATCCCATGGCTCCGTCCCGGACAAAGACATTATGACGAAAAAGATTTGCCTAAAGACGAAGAGAAACTTCAGTTATATGAACTTGGAAAACGAATGATCCTACAAGCAGGTTACGAAGATATTGGAATGGATCATTTTGCCCTGCCAAACGATGCACTGTTTAAAGCTTTTGAGAATGGAACTTTACACCGAAATTTTATGGGCTATACAGATCGGTTCTCTCCCTTAATGATTGGATTAGGAGTTTCATCCATTAGCGACTGCTGGAATGCTTTTGCTCAAAATGTTAAAAAAATAGAAGATTATCGTTCTCTATTAGCTCAAAACAAATTACCTCTCTTTAAAGGACATATTCACAATTATCAGGATCTGATATTCAGAAAACACATACTGAACATTATGTGTGAAGGAAAAACCAATTGGGATAATCTCAACATACCTGATATTATGAAAGAACTCACATTGTTATCCAATGATGGACTCATAAATTTAAGAGCCGATGGTCTTGAAATAACTTCCTTAGGGAAATCTTTCCTGAGAAATATCTGTATGGCATTTGACCAGCGACTGCGCGCTAAACAACCTGATACAAATATATTTAGTAAAGCTATTTAAAGAATGCAAAGCAAAACAATCAGCGAGAAAATTAATTGTTTCCATTGTGGAGATCCCGTTTATTCTGATCTATTTCAAGAAGATAATCATGACTTCTGCTGTTTCGGCTGCCAATCAGTTTATTCCATCTTAAGCACCAATAATTTAAAGAACTATTATAAATATAATAATCACCCAGGTAAAACCCAAAGTAAAAAGACAGAACATCTTGAATACCTGGATGAGCCTAAAATAGCTCAAAAACTTATTGACTTTCAAGACAATGAGTATACGCACATAACCTTGTACATCCCTGCTATTCATTGCAGTTCCTGTATTTGGCTACTTGAAAATCTCTATAAACTAAACGCCTCTATCATCCAATCCAGGATCGATTTTACAAAGAAGCAGGCGGCAATTAAGTTCAAACATTCAGAAATAAGTCTAAAAAAACTTATTGAACTATTGATAGCTATTGGCTATGAACCAATCATTACATTACAGGATGTCGTAAAAAAGCAGAAAACAGTCAATCAAAATTCATTAGTCCGAAAGATCGCTGTAGCAGGATTCTGTTTTGGAAACGTTATGTTGTTCAGTTTACCTGAATATTTCGGCTTTGGAGCAATCGACAAAAAATATGCTATTCTATTCAATTGGCTAAATCTAAGTTTCGCAATACCTGTATTATTATACAGTGCAAGAGATTATTTTATCTCTGCTTATAATAGCTTAAAACTTAACCAGGTAAACCTGGATGTACCACTTGCGCTCGGAATTTTCATTCTGTTTTTGAGATCGGCAGTAGAGATAGTAACTATAAGTGGACCAGGATTTTCTGATACCCTGTGCGGATTGGTATTCTTTATATTAATCGGAAAGTGGATACAAAACCGCACGTTTTATCACCTATCATTTGAAAGAGATTACCGATCATACTTTCCCGTTGCTGTCACGTCAATTCAGGGCAAAAAAGAACAGCCAAAAGCCATCGCAGATCTCGATCTTGGAGAAAGAATACTCATTAGAAACAATGAAATTATCCCGGCAGATGCCATTCTGTTAAAAGGAAAAGCTGCGATAGATTTTAGCTTTGTTACAGGTGAATCAAACCCGGTAGGAAAAACTTTAGGAGAGATTATATATGCCGGAGGCCGGCAATTAGGTGAAGCTATCGAACTGGAGATCGTCAAACCCGTTTCTCAAAGTTATCTTACCAATTTATGGAACAATGAGAACTACAAACCATACAATCGAAAATTCCAAACGTTTAGCAATAGCATAAGTAAATATTTCACAATAATCTTACTTTCTATAGCAGCTACAGCAGCCATCTTTTGGCTTTTCAACAACAATACAGAAAAGGCCTGGGCAGCGTTCACTGCGGTTCTGATCATAGCCTGTCCTTGTGCTTTAGCACTTAGCTCTCCGTTCACCCTATCTGCAGCTCTCAGCATTTTTGACAAGAATCGCTTCTTTATTAAAAATACCGCAGCAATAGAGCAATTAGCAAAAATAGATTCTCTTGTTTTTGATAAAACAGGAACCATAACTTCTCCCAAATCACAACACATACAATTTATTGGCGAATTAAATGAAACAGAATTACGCGCAGTTGCATCTGTTTGCAGAAATTCCAGCCATCCATTAAGTATCCAAATTGTCAACTGGTTACAAATCGACTCCGTAGAAAATATTAAAGACTACCAAGAAACACCTGGAAAAGGAATACAGGCAAGTGTAAACGGGAAGCATATTAAAATAGGTAGTGCTAATTTTATAGATTCTTTAAAAGAAGTTAATGCAGGAAGCAGAGTTTATATAGCAATAGATAACCAAATCAAAGGTTACTTCTCCATACTTCAACCATGGAGGAAGGATCTAAAGACATTAATTTCAGATCTTAAAACCAACTATGATATCCACCTTATCTCTGGCGACCAGGATAAAGACAGGGAGGTATTGCAACATATCTTTCCAACATACAATATGCGCTTCAATCAATTACCGCAAGAAAAACTCAACTACATACAGGGCATGCAATCAACAAATAAAATGGTTTGTATGATCGGAGATGGATTAAATGATGCTGGCGCATTAAAACAAGCTAATTTCGGAGTCGCAATAAGTGATGACATCAATAGTTTTTCACCAGGATGCGATGCCATATTAGAAGGAAGCTCATTAAATAAACTCCCGCAATTTCTAACATTCGCACAGGATGCTATGAAAGTGATTTATTCCAGTTTCATAATTTCACTTTCCTATAATGTAATCGGTTTGTCTTTCGCAATACAGGGCATCATGTCACCTTTATTTGCAGCCATATTAATGCCTCTCAGTACCATTACCATCATATCATTTACGAGTATTGCCACGCACCTTTATGCTAGAAAAAATAAATTAAAAAGCAATTAGTATGGAAATAATCTACTTTCTTATCGGTTGCAGTGTCTTTATAGCACTAATTTTCCTGGGAGCATTCATATGGGCTAATAAATCCGGTCAACACGACGACACACATACACCTGCCTTCCGAATCCTTTTTGACGATGAACCACAAACTCCTTCCGAGGCTGAATCCTCAGTTACTATAACTGAACGGAGTAATAAGTGATATCTATCACTTTTATATTCAATTATCATCATAATGTCATTTACTAATTGTCGATAGTTTTACAAAATAAAATTATCCAGAAACAAATAATTAAAAATCTATGCAGATCGAAAAATTCTCCTATGACAACAAGATTGTAAGAAATTTTGGTGTAGCAACCATTGTCTGGGGTATCACGGGTATGACTGTCGGTTTACTAGCAGCCATACAACTGTTTTGGCCCTTTATGAATTTTGAAACCCAATACACCACCTTTGGCAGAATAAGGCCAATACATACCAATGGAGTTATTTTTGCCTTTGTAGGTAACGCAATTTTCATGAGTGTTTATTATTCTATGCAGCGTCTTCTAAAGGCAAGAATGTACAGCGACTTCCTAAGCAAAGTCCATTTTTGGGGATGGCAAGCAATAATTGTCGCCTCAATAATAACCCTTGCATTGGGGTTCACCTCTTCGCATGAATATGCAGAAATGGAATGGCCAATCGATATTGCAGTAGTAATAGTATGGGTAATTTTCGGAATTAATATGTTTGGAACCATCATCAAACGAAGAGAACGGCATATGTATGTTGCAATCTGGTTCTACATTGCAACCTTCGTAACAGTGGCAGTTCTTTATATCGTCAACTCTGTCCAATTACCTGTTAGCGGATGGAAAAGCTATTACATATATGCCGGAGTTCAAGATGCATTAGTACAATGGTGGTATGGACATAATGCTGTAGCATTTTTCCTCACAACACCTTTCTTAGGAATGATGTATTACTTCTTACCAAAGATGGTTAATCGTCCAATCTATTCCTACAAATTAAGTATCTTACACTTCTGGTCCTTAATATTTATTTACATCTGGGCTGGCCCGCACCATTTATTATATACTGCCTTACCAGAGTGGGTTCAAAACCTAGGTGTCGTATTTTCAATCATGCTTATCGCACCAAGCTGGGGAGGAATGATCAACGGATTATTAACCTTAAGAGGCGCTTGGGATAAAGTAAGATCTGAACCCATGCTAAAGTTCATGGTAGTAGCTCTTACCTGCTATGGAATGGCAACCTTTGAAGGTCCAATGCTTGCCCTTAAACAAGTAAATGCAATTGCACATTTTACAGACTGGATTGTCGCACACGTACACGTAGGTGCTTTAGGTTGGAATGGCTTTATGGTATTTGGTATCCTATATTGGTTAATACCTAGAATCTACAACACCACTCTTTATTCTAAAAAGCTATCCTCAATCCACTTTTGGTTAGGAACCTTAGGAATCCTGTTTTATGCAATACCACTCTATTGGGCAGCCGTTGTTCAAGGCTTAATGTGGAAAGAATTCACGCCAGAAGGAACATTAAAATATGGTAATTTCTTAACCACAGTATTACAAATTCTTCCAATGTATATGATGCGTGCCGTTGGCGGTGCTTTATATTTAAGCGGTGTAATCATGATGGCCTTTAATCTTGTTAAAACTATGAAACAAGGTAAACTGGTAGCGAATGAATACGCTGAAGCAATGCCTCTGCAACCAATAATTCATAATGAAAAAGGTGTACACCGCCGTCTGGAGCGTAAGCCTGTACTATTCATGGTTTTAGCTCTTATTGCCATTTTAATTGGCGGAATGGTAGAAATGATGCCAACCTTTATGATATCATCCAACGTTCCAACAATAGCTAGCGTTAAGCCTTATACCCCACTCGAAATTCAAGGAAGAGACATTTACATACGCGAAGGTTGTATGGGATGCCACACACAAATGATCAGGCCTTTCCGCTCAGAAACAGCTCGTTATGGAGAATACAGCAAAGCCGGAGAGTATGTTTATGACTATACTTACCTGTGGGGCTCTAAAAGAACAGGACCAGACCTTCATCGTATAGGCCAAAAATATCCAAACAAATGGCATTATGATCATATGCTGGATCCAACAATCACGTCACCGGGTAGTATCATGCCGGCCTATCCATGGTTACTCACTCAAGACTTAGATTATAGCTCAACCCCTGGTAAAATTAGAGCATTAACAATACTTGGAGTTCCTTATACAACTGACTATGCAGATAAATCTATTAAAGAAGCCCGTAAACAAGCAGACCTGATTGTTAAAGATTTAGAAGCCAACCAGGTTAAAACTGATAACGATAAAGAAATAATTGCTTTAATCGCCTACCTACAACGTTTAGGAACTGATATAAAAGTAAACTCAGGAACAAAATAGTAGAGATTGATAAAAAATAATAAAAGAACGCATCATGTTTAAACAAATTACAAATCTGAACGGTGACGAACAATATTTAATATTCTCCTTATTAATGTTTTTAGCATTTTTCATTCTAGTAGGAATCATGCTTGTTCGAATGAACAAAGATTATGCAGAACAAATGAGCCAGATGCCGCTGGAAGAAGATAATGAAACAATCAAAACAGATATTGATAATCTCTAAGATATGGAAACAATTAACACTCCTTCCACCTATTTAATCATTGTAACGATTGCTCTTTTTGTCGTCCTGTTAATTGCTGCCATCGTTATTTTAAGAGCATTGAAGACTATCATAAAGGTGACAATGCCTGATTTAGAACAAGAAGAAAGAGAAGTAGCAATCCCAAATAGCAGCAAGAAGTTACAACGTAAAGAGAAATGGAATAAAATCTGGGGCTTAAATCCACTAGATAAGGAAGAGGAAATTATGATAGATCATGAATATGATGGAATCAGAGAACTTGACAATCCCATCCCCATGTGGTTTAACGCATTATTCTACTCTTCAATTGCTTTTGCCATTGGATACCTGCTAATCTATCACGTATTCGGCTGGGGAATGACCCAAGACGAAGAATATCAGGCAGCAATGCAGGCAGGTGAAAAACAACGAATAGAATTCTTAGAAAGCTCCGGTAGCAATATTGACGAAAATTCTGTTACTATTGACATTAGCCCTGAATTTGTGGCTGCAGGACAAGAAATATTCTTACAAAACTGCGGAATGTGCCACGGAAACCAAGGAGAAGGATTAATAGGACCTAACCTTACCGATGAATACTGGCTACATGGTGGTGAAATCGGCGAAATCTTTAGGACAGTCAAATATGGAGTTCCTGAAAAAGGAATGGTGCCTTGGGAGGCTAACCTGACTCCCGTACAGATTGCTCAGGTTTCAAACTTTATCCTATCAATCGGAGGAACCAACCCTCCTAATCCTAAAGATGCGGAGGGAGATAAAAAGGAATCTACAACTACAGAAGAACCAACAAATACAGAGGAAGTCCAAATTTAATTAGCAAAAATGGCAGCAACAGAATTCAAACCAACCATTTCAGCAAAAATACCAAGGCCAATTTATGCAAAGAAGCCGCATGGACAACTTCTAAAATATCGTCATTGGTTTGGCTATTCATTGTTGGCTATTTTTATAGCAATGCCTTTTATCAAAGTAAATGGTGAGCAGTTTCTTCTCTTTGATATCCTAGATAGAAAGTTTGTTGTTTTTGGAACAGTATTCTGGCCACAAGACCTGCACATTTTCGTCTTCGGGATGCTCGTCTTCATGGTCTTTATTGTCTTATTTACTGTCGTCTATGGGCGGGTATGGTGTGGTTGGGCCTGTCCGCAAACTATTTTCATGGAACTGATCTTCAGAAAAGTTGAATACTGGATTGAAGGAGATGCCAATCAGCAACGTAAATTAAACAACGGTCCAAATACAGCTGATAAGATAGCTAAGAAAGCGCTTAAGCACATCATTTTCCTGACAATCTCCTTTCTGATCTCAAACCTTTTTCTATCCTATGTAATTGGAGTCGATCAGCTCTATCAGATCATAACCGACCCGATTACGCAACACCTCGGAGGATTAGCTTCCATAATCATATTTACTTTGATGTTTTATGGTGTATTCGCATACGTTAGAGAAATCGTTTGCACTACAATATGTCCTTACGGACGCTTACAGGGAGTGTTATTGGATGATCAAAGTTTAGTAGTTGCCTATAATTACCAACGTGGCGAACCTCGCGGACATATAAAAAAGAAAGACGACGACCAACACGCAGAATCAGGTGACTGTGTTGATTGCAACCTCTGTGTCCAGGTTTGTCCAACCGGTATTGATATCCGCGATGGTCTGCAGCTCGAATGTGTAAACTGCACAGCTTGTATTGATGCCTGCGATGATGTTATGGAGAAAATAAACAGACCTCCAAGGTTAATTGGATTCTATTCCTCCAAGCAGATTGAAGAAAATACCAGTGAAAAGAACAACGCCCGTATCATGGCCTATTCTGTTGTACTAGTTTTACTTTTAGTTGTTTTTGGATGGCTTATCTTTTCAAGAACTACCGTAGGTGGAACTTTATTAAGAGCCAAGGGTACTAGCTATCAAATTAACACAGATGGCACCGTAAGCAATCTCTATAACCTGGAGCTTATTAACAAATCAGGTAATGAACTTCCGTTTAAACTTGAATCCCTCGATAAGAACTTCACGATTAAACTGGTAAATTCACGAGATGTTCTGGCAAAAGATGAAACAGCACAGTTTAGCTTTTTCCTTATTTCTGAATCAAAAAATATTCACGACTATAAAACTGATATTAAGATTAACGTAGTTTCTGAAGGAAAAACAGTGGAAACTTTAAAAACTACATTTATATCACCACCAACAGATTAAGATGAACTGGGGAACAAAGATTTTTATAACATTATTAATTTTCATGGCAGCAGCCATAGGAACAGGTATCTATATGGTATCTCAAGATCATGATACATTGATTGAAGATAACTATTATGAAAAAGGAATAAACTATGATTCTACCTATAATCAGAAAACAAACGTTCAAGAATTAAAGGCAGAGCCAGAAATAAGTGCAAAGGATAATTATTTAGAAATCGTTTTCACTGAAAACAGAAATAAAGGTATCCTTACTCTTCAACGTACATCCGACTCTTCCTTAGATCAACAAATACCGTTCTCTACTGAAGATAAGGTGTTAAAAATTTCAACTGATAAGCTTTCAAGTGGAGAATGGAAAATTAGAATAAATTGGGATCATAATAACACTCCCTTCCTATTTGAAAAAGATATATTTATACCATGAGCATCAACTATCTGGCATTCTTTATGGGCCTTCTCGGCAGCTTACATTGTGTTGCGATGTGTGGTCCACTCCTACTTGCTCTTCCTTCAGCAGAAAAAAGCCATAGCCAAATCATCCTCAATCGTACCATCTATCAATTAGGTAGAGTACTAACCTATGCAGCTTTAGGAATGGTCACTGGCTTTATTTCAATAGGAGCAGAATACAAAGGATGGCAACAAAGTTTAAGTATCGTAACCGGAGGCTTTCTGTTAACTATTGGACTATTTACTCTTTTCAGCAACCATTCAAACTCCGCCAAATTAATTAAAATACAACAAAGACTTTTCGCACCCCTATTTAAAAAAATAGGATATTGGCTATATAAACCCGGTGGGAATTTCGTGGCAGGCATGTTAAACGGTCTTTTACCCTGTGGGATGGTTTATATTGCTTTAGCAACAGCACTTAACACTGGCAATACATTAGGAGGCGGAAAATTCATGCTCCTATTCGGCCTAGGCACTTTGCCTTTGATGCTCTTAACCGGCATTTCAGGAAATTATATCAAAAAGGCCATACCCTTCAAGCTCTCTGTCTGGCTACCTGCCATGTTTCTAATAATGGGTGTATGGTTTATTTTAAGAGGTTCTAATCTGGATATCCCTTACCTCAGCCCTTTAATTTATCCTGAAGGAATGATCAATTGTAATTAATACTAACCTGCTTGACCGAGAAAAAACAAAAAAATAATAACAGCAGCTACAAGTAACAACCAATTCCCAATCGTTTTATAACTTAAAACCGGACCGTCTTTCAAAACCTGAAAACCCATCGGTACCAGAGCAATACAAAGTCCTAAAGTAGCAATAACCGAAACAATTGAACTACCTTTCAATACACCGAGCATCAAAGCCGACATACAGGCAAATGCAATTGAGCGAACCAGGCCAAGCGTACCAGAAAGATAAGCACCAATTGCCAAAACAACCCACCCAAATAGAATAGCTCCATTCAGTGTCGATACAATATGAAAACCTCCGTAAGAATCAGCCACTGTTTTAGTTGCCATCTCCAAACCTTGTAAATGCACCAATTGAAACGCAAAATGATCTACCCCTGCATGAAAGCTTCGTGCAAACAATCCGAAAATAACAAGTGTCCCTCCCCATAAAGCCCATTGGCTTTTTCTAATACCAATGTATCTCGCTAATGTAATAATGGCTGGCCATAGAAGTATATTTCCAGCTACAAAAAAATTATAAGCCGCCGACATAAGAGCAGGATGCTGTTCAAAAGCCTCCAGCTGCTGAGGAAAGAAAAAGTTAAATTGTATCCGAAGGAGAACGCCGGTGAGCAAAATCACCGGAGCAATGATCATGGATATACCGCCTATCCAACGACCAGGAAACCAAAAGCCTTGATCATGACCTTTGATGTCCTTAAAAAGATCTTGTTTTACCATCTTTATTCAATGTAGGTATAATTGGTTAATTACTCCTTCTTCACGAATTTAATAATTTTTTAAACTACAATCATCCTGCTCTATCTTATAACCAAATTACATGCTAATTGAAAATTTCTAAAAATGCCATATTGGATTTTGTATCTGCCCTAATTTATTTGTAGATTGCTACATGTAACACGATTATTACAGAGCACTTATGAGAATATTCTTATTGGCTTTGGTTTTTGAAATACTTGGTTGCTCTAGAGACCCTCCTTCGCAGTCTGCTTTCTCATGTCCTTTCAATCGTTAAGAATTTAATTGAAAAATTTAATCACTAAATCAATTATTATGATTCTATTTACCAACAATCTAAATTTTCGGATGATTATGCAAATAGGGGCTAGCGTTCTGCTGCTCTTATTTTTAAACATTCCATTGCATGCCTCTGTTGCAGCATTTCCAATTAAAGGTAAGGTTATTGACATAAACGGTGAACCGCTTATAGGCGTAAGCGTTAATGAAAAAGGTGTCACTAACGCAACAAGTACAGACATTAACGGCCAATTCGCATTAGAGGTCGCTAATGAAAACAGCGTACTTGTTTTTAGTTATCTGGGCTATTCAAGACTTGAAGTTTCTGTAAATGGACAGTCTACCTTAAACGTTACACTTACTGAAGATACCCAATCTCTGGAAGAAGTAGTTGTAGTAGGTTATGGTACACAATCACGGCGTGAAATCTCTGGATCAATTACAAATGTTTCTGCAAAAGATTTTAACCAAGGTGTTAACCGAACAGCGACAGACCTGTTACAAGGAAAGGTTGCTGGCTTAACAATTACAAAGGGTAGTGGTGATATAACCAATGAACAGACCATCCGTTTACGGGGTACTTCTTCCTTAACAGGTAGCAGCCAGCCATTTGTGGTTATTGACGGTGTACCGGGGTTAAGTATGAACTCAGTTGCGCCACAAGATATTGAATCCATCAGTATATTAAAGGACGCTTCTGCTGCGGCAATTTATGGATCTCGTGCAGCAAGCGGTGTAATTTTGATAACCACCAAAAAAGGAGTAGAATCAAGGCCAACCATTGAATATGAAGGCTATGTAGCAATGGATAAAGTTGCAAATATTCCTAAAGTGCTAAGTGCCGACCAATGGCGCGATTACACTTCGGCAAATAATATTAATACTGAAGGAATTGACAGGGGAGCAAATACAAATTGGTTTGAAGAAATCATGCGAACCGGAGTAAGCCAGAACCACAGTTTATCTATGTCAGGAGGTGGAGAAAACAGCACATATAGAGGCTCTCTCTCTGCTTTGGATCAACAAGGCGTTGTTCGTGATAATTCCATGGAGAGATATAATGCCCGCTTAATGTTCAGTCAACGTGCCTTAGACGATCGGTTAAACCTAACGTTCACCGGAGCCATTACCGAAAGAAATTATTCACCAACTGATACACGAAACTTTGTTCTGGCTTATAATATGGTTCCTGTAGCGCCGGTTAGAAATGCAGACGGAACATGGTTCGATACGCAGGAATACGATCAGGGAAACCCGCTAAGAAATATTACATATAATGAACGAAATAATAAGAACAGTTTGTATTATGGTAATATCAAAGCCGATTTAAATATTACAGAAGATTTAATAGCTGGAATCAGCGTATTAAAACAGCGCGAATCCAACGACTACGGAGAATATAACGATTCTCAAACTGAACGTGGACGAAATGATCAAGGCTTCGCCAAACGTGAATCGTGGACTGCTGATAAAAAGTTACTGGAAGCAACTTTAAATTATAAAAAAATAGTTAATGAGCATAACTTCAATTTTTTGGCGGGTTACTCATATGAGGATAATCATTATCAAAAAAATGGTGCACAGAACAGACAATTTGTAACAGACTTTTTCGATTATGATAATTTAGGTGCCGGCGAAAACCTTCGCCCAAGTGATGTATGGTCTGAGGCTAATATGAACAAACTGATCTCTTTTTTTGGCAGGGTAAATTATATGCTTCAAGACAAATATATCCTAACTGCATCCATTCGTCGAGATGGTTCATCGAAATTTGGAGCGAATCATAAATGGGGTACTTTTCCTGCAGTGTCAGCAGCCTGGATTTTAAAGGAAGAGGGCCTTTTTAGAGATATGGATTTTTTGAGCAATTTGAAATTGCGTGCAGGTTACGGAGTATCTGGTAATCAAGCAGGTTTTGATCCATACAAATCGCTTCAGCTATATGGAAAATCTGGTCAATATTATGATGATGGGAAATGGTATAATGCATATCAAATAAGTCAAAACGCCAATCCTAACCTAAAATGGGAAGAAACTTCCATGTTTAATGTGGGTATAGATTATAGTATTTTAAACAACCGGTTAAATGGTACAATTGAATATTATAACAAGAATACTAATGACCTGCTTTATACCTATCAAGTTTCCGTTCCACCATATCTATATGCTGATATGCTTGCCAACGTAGGTTCAATGTCAAATAAAGGAATTGAATTTGTAGTCAATGGAGATATTATCAGGAAGGATGAATTTGTATGGAACGCCTCGTTGAATTTTGCACACAATAAAAACAAAATCACTAGCTTGTCAAATGACCAGTTTACAACAAACTCGATCAAAACCGGCGATGCTTGGATCCGTGGAGGTTCTTCAAATACAACCCACATAGTGGAAGAGGGACGAGAGGTTGGAACATTTTATGGTTGGCGATTTATTGCACTTGATAGTGATGGTAAATATATATTGGACGATATGGTTGATGGAAAAGAAGGGCTAACTGATGAAGATCGTACATATATTGGATCTGCACAACCAAAATTAACCTACGGGTTTTCAAGTAATCTTTCTTATAAGAAATTTGATTTTAGTTTTTTCCTACGAGGAGTTTATGGTAATGATCTCTTGAATTTTTCACGCATGTCTTATGCGACAACGCAGTGGTTGCCTGGAGCAAATGTTTTAGAAGATGCATTGGTGAACGGTTTGACAGATAATCCTAAATACTCAAGTTATTATATTGAGAAAGGATCATTCTTGCGGTTAGATAATGCAACTCTTGCTTATAATTTTGATACAGGAGACGTATGGGGAATAAGAAGATTCAGAGTTTATGTTACCGGACAAAATTTATTTACCATTACAAATTATAGCGGCTTAGACCCTGAAGTTCAAATGAGCGGCTTGGATCCAGGTGTAGAAGGAAGAGAGTATTATCCAAAAACGCGAACATTCTCTGTAGGTATTAACTTGAGTTTCTAACTCTATAAATCTATCAATCATGAAAAGATCGAATATATATTTAATAACCGCAATCATTTTATCTTCCTTAGTCTTTAATGGCTGTACAAAGTTGGATGAAGAAGTTTATGATAAATTACCTGTTGATGAATTTGGCGGAACAGAAAAGGAAATAAATGCATTAATTGCTCCGATTTACAGGACACTGAAAGGAGTTTTCCCAAGCAATTTTTTCCTATTAAGTGAATGCTCTTCAGATATGGCAATAACACCTACAAGAAAAGGAGGTGACTGGTGGGATGGCGGGCAATACAAGGAACTTCGTTTGCATACCTGGACTCCCAATACTGCTATTCCGCGAAATGCATACAATAGTGCATTTACAAGTATAACAAGCTGCAATAAGATTTACTCCTTAATCAATGAGAATGAGAACATTGAGAATAAAGAGCAAATACTAGCTGAAATACGTGGTGTACGAGCTTATTGGTATTATTTGTTGCTTGATAATTTTGGTAGCGTACCAATCGTAACGGATTTTGCCGATACTGAACTGCCAACAAACAAAAGCAGAAAAGAAGTGTATGACTTTGTTCTTAGCGAACTCAATGATATTAAAGATGTAGTTCGCGATGATGTAACATCGGCAAGCTATGGCAAGGTAACCAAAGGTTTTGTTTATGCCCTATTGGGAAAAATGTATTTAAACGCCATGGTATGGAATCCGGACGGAGGCCCAAAATGGCAGGAAACTGTTGATGCCTGTGATGCAGTCATGGCACTGCCTTATATCTTAGAACCCAACTGGAAGGATAATTTCTCAGTACAGAATCAAACTTCTCAGGAAGTAATCTTTCCTATTGTTTACAGCACTGCTGACGGTGGTAATGGACTTCCACAACGCACATTGCATTATTTAGACCCTATCGCTTTGGGACTTAATATCGGTGCTAATAACGGACTTAGTGCAATGCCCGCTTATGTAAAAGCTTTCGATGACGATGATAAGCGTAAAGAAGGATCGTTTTTAATCGGCCCTATGATTAATCCCGCAACCGGAGAAACGCTGATCACTGCCCATAATAGGCCATTAATTCATACAGTAGACATTGATATGAAATACAATGTTGATGCAGATGGCTGGGGACAGGTTGAACAGGAAGATGGTGCTCGTGCTTCTAAATGGGAATTTCAAAAAGGCTTAAATGGTGATTCAGAAAATGATTTTGCTATTTTTAGATTGGCAGATATCTATTTAATGAAAGCAGAAGCCCTGGTACGAATGGGTGTAAACAATGTTGAGGCAACCCGATTGGTTAATGAAATAAGAAAAAGAGCATTTGATGATCCAACCAAGTTAAAAGCATCCGTAACTCTTGAAGATATATATCAAGAAAGAAGATTCGAATTTGCTTGGGAAGCACAAACCCGGCAAGACATGATTCGGTTTGGAACATTCTTAGATCCAATACCAGGATGGAAGAAAGCTACTGCAGAAAAATATCTTATTTTCCCTATTCCTACAACTGCCTTAGATGCGAATCCAAACTTGACACCAACCCCAGGATATTAATTGAATTAAGTGTTATATCATACAATGCCCCATAAATATTTAAAATTTTATGGGGCATTGTTTTTGAATAGATAATTGAAAAGCAAAATATTTATAAATAACATATAATAAAATAACACGTTAAGTATTTATTTTAATTGTAATAGAATTTGTTACAATTAAAAATATAACTATATTTGTCTCAATATGAACAACACAAGGTTTGCAACGATTATACATATCCTAACACTTTTGGCTAAAAGGCCTGGTGAATGGATGAATTCTGATTGGATTGCAAGCAGTATCAATACCAATGCAGTAATCGTTCGAAAGGAACTGGGAATGCTGCAAGAACATGGATGGGTAATTAGCCGAAAAGGTAAAGATGGTGGCTCTATGTTGAATATCTCAAGTGGTGAAATCACTTTAGCAGAGTTGTATAAAGTGGTAAAGAATTCAGATGTATTGGGAAAGAAGAATCTAAATCCCAATTCTCAATGCCCAATTGGCAAGGATATTAATAAGAAACTAGAAACCTTATTTACTGAAACAGATGAACTCGTATTCTCTTCACTTCAAACAAAGACATTAAAAAATTTTATAGAACAATTTAAATAATTTTTTTCACACTAAATGTAACAAAGCTTATTACAAATAAAAATTTATGAAAACAGGTATCACAGGAGCTACAGGACAACTAGGTCGTTTGGTAGTAGAAAAATTAAAACAAAGAACAAATACAGAAAATTTAGTAGCACTCGTGCGTTCACCCGAAAAAGCTACTGACCTGGGAATTGAAGCACGGGCATTCGATTACACAAAACCCAATACATTAGTCGATGCTTTACAGGGAATCGATTACTTATTATTGATTTCTGGAAATGAAGTAGGCCAACGCAAAACTCAGCATGAAAATGTAATTAAGGCTGCTCAAGTGGCTAATATCAAGTGGATCATTTACACCAGTCTATTATATGCCGACACCTCTTCCTTGAGCTTAGCCCCAGAACATCTGGCAACAGAAGAACTATTGAAATCTTCCGGAATTCCATACACCATTTTACGGAATGGATGGTACACAGAAAACTACACCGGTTCAATACCCGGAGCTTTAGGCTCAGGCGCATTTGTAGGTAGTGCTGGGGAAGGAAAAATATCTTCAGCAGCTCGAGAAGATTATGCCGAAGCTGCGGCAGTAGTATTAACAAGCGAAGGACACCCAGGAAAAACATATGAGTTGGCAGGCGATGAAGCTTTTACATTGAAGGACTTGGCTGCCGAAATATCCCGCCAAACAGGAAAAGACATTCCTTACAATAACCTCACTGAAGAAGAGTACGCCGGAATCTTGAAATCAGTAGGCTTACCCGAAGGCATTGCACAATCCATTGCCGGCTGGGATGTTGGAGCTTCAAAAGGTGACCTGTTCAATGATAGTAAAGTGCTTTCCAAATTAATTGGGCATCCAACAACTCCTTTTACTGACACAGTAAAGAAAGCTTTATTATAATAGTATAACCAATGGTTAAGACAAATATTTCGGTATAGAACGACTTTTTATTTCGAATTACTCAACCAAGGACCAAACAGGGGTCAAACAGGGACCAAACAGGGGCAAAACAGTCATATTGCCCTTGTTTTATCCTTGTTTGACCCCTGTTTAATTCGACTTTCAATCCTGTTTAAATGAAATAAAAGCAAAACGATTCCTTTAATACTTAAAGAGATTCAAATTTATTCCTATAAGTAATTATTAATCAATGGTAAGATCAGAATATTGTTAATCGTTGGTTTGGTAACTGACTAGCTCATTATTGCAATAACTTACTATTACAATTCGTTATTCCATCTGGGAAATCTTCTATAAATGTCAAAGTATTTCTGAAGTAGTTTATTTTTTAAGACTCTTGGAAAGTCGTTAAATTTTTCATTATGAGTTACATATCAATAAACGTCTAATGCTTCTATATTTTCCTTTTCCATTTGCTTCGGCCAGGAAGACCTTCTTGGTATCTTACCAAATTGGTGTCCGTTTGCAATTCTGTCTTTTATCCCACCTATTGGCGAGGGGTGATTTCTTTGCCTCGTTATTTATCATTGCATTGCTGTTCTATCGTTATTTTATTCTGACAAATTTTGAATGCACTGTTCTCTGATTCTCCAAATTTCATCGAGAGAATATTCTATATCGCTGTTTTCATTAAGCCAATTTACTAAAAAACCTCTATGTATCTGTACTTTACGCCCGGCGATTTCGTTTGGCTGAATCTCTGTTTCAAAAAATAAATCATTTACAAAATCAAATGACGAAACATTTGGCTTTGTAAAATCAAAAATTTCCAATTTGTACTTTAAGTAATTATGGGCTTCAGGAATATATTTTAAGTTGTATTCAGTTAAAGTTTCGGCAACTTTTGGTGTATTTTTAGCATTCATCTTAAAAACTCCAAGCATTAGGTTAATGTCGTCAAAATGATTTTCATGAGCTAACTGTTTCAAAACAGCGTGTTTTGTGCTACATGTTCCTTTGTTATCTGTAAAAACTGTTTTTAAGTCCCCTTTATTTAAATTTCTTCCATAGTTTAAGTTTCTAATAAATTCAATAGCCTGATGGAAAGTGAGGATATTTCGGGATAAAAATACTCTTGATATTTCTCCGTTTTGTTCTATGTCAAAATCTGGAAGGTTGTTCATAACAGGCGTTTGTTAAATCACAAGCTTAAAGCTAATTTACAAGCAATTGCGTAAAATCTATAAACAGAAAGGATAAATAAGGACAAAGTGTTTAACTCGTTAATTCTTCATAAGCAGCTTGCAGACTACGTTGAATACCATCGCCTTGCCATTCCAAGGCACCAGGGATTGATTCAATCTTGAGGATTTCTTCCAGGCTTTGATTAGCTTTAATCTTACTGCCAACAAGGGCAAGTAGAGATTCTAAATAATTTTGGAAAGCTTTTATATCAGCTTTATTTCCGGTGTATTTTTCAGGATCTAAACTATGTCCGAAGATAAATAGAGTATCATTATCGAACTGATCCATTGCTTTTTGCAAGACAGTTATCCAGCTCTTAATATTTGCACCGGCAGTGCGGTCGATAAAAGGATAACGGCGATTGAAGACCAGGTCTCCTGTATGCACAATATTGGCATTCTGAAAATGAATCATTGCATCACCATTGGTATGTCCTGCACCAAAATAATGGGCCTTAATAAGTTCATCGCTGGTTTTCAACTCCCAACTATCTGTAAAAACGGTATCGGGAAACAATTGCTGAGCCTCACTTCCCTGAGCTGCAGCCGTAGCTTTCTGATTAATCAATGAATTATTATGTGCTACTACGTTTCCGGCAACATCTTTAAAAGCAATGTTTCCAGCTGTATGATCACCGTGATGGTGAGTGTTGATTAAATGGGTAAAAGATTTAGTACCCAATTTCTTCAATTCACTAATTACATGAGGCGCCGTGTCAGGAAATTGTGCATCAACAACAACAAAGCCATCGGCAGAATTCAACCATCCAATGGTACCACCCCGTTCGATAAAAGCACCAACGTTGTTTCTTAAGGCCTTGAATTTATAAGTAGGTTCCTGCAATAAGGATGCGAAAGAATCTTGCCGGCTTAAGGTTAATAAACCAAGAGCCAAGCCTGAAGTTGTAAGGAAATTTCTTCTTTTCATAATAATAAATCAACGGTTTATAACGATCTATAACAAAAATAATTCTAATAGGTTTATTCAAAACCCAAATTGAATTCTTTTCGGAATTGATCAAGCAATGGATTTTTGGAAAGCATCGCCTGATATTTTTCTGTATCAGTAACGGGCTTTCTGATAACATCTGTCTTTTGAAGTACTGGAATCAAATCAATTTTAAAGTTCTTAAGCTTTTGTCTCAAATAGTTCAACAGGTCAATCTTAGATTCAATAAGAAGTTGTTGCTGCAGTTGATTTTCAATTATAACGGATACCTGATAATTTTCCTTAAGTGCAGGTTCATTCGCTGTCATCAGGATATACAAATTGATTTTATTTTCAGTCTTTGCCTGCTCTGCAAAACTCTTCCAATGCATTAAGAAGTCACGTTCTTGAAAAGGTTCTTCTGCATCTCCCCGAACATATTCGGGATCTTTCTTATAATCCACCTTCTTCTCTTCAAAAACAGAATCCAGATTTGGAATATGTGTGTTAATAGCGATATCACCGAATTTAGGAATTACCAGTTTAGGTTTGGCTATACTTTCATTCATTGTTGGTAGAGCAACCTTGGTCCCTTCTTTTTGTGGAGCTGACTCATGCTCTGAAGGAACCTCGTTAGTTTTTGGAGCGTCTAAACTTATTGAATGCTTGGTGTCATTAGTTTTTTTTTTAATCTCCTGAGATTGCTCAACAGTTGGCAAAGGCATTTTAGTGAGCTGAATAGCTGCTGCAATATGACACATCTTGAGCAAAGCTATCTCTACCTGCAAACGTTGATTTCTGCTTGTTTTATATTGGATTTCGCATTGATTGGCAATATTCAAACCAGATAAAAGCAAGCCCTGGCTGGTTTTCTCGGCCTGATTTAAATAGCGCTCTTTAATGGATTTACTAACTTCAAGCAGTTTAATGGTTTGAATATCTTTAGCTACCAATAGGTTTCTAAAATGACTCGCTAAACCTGAGATAAAGTGGCTCCCATCAAAACCATTGGATAGTATTTCATCAAACAATACAAGGCATCTGGAACTGTCTTCCTCTTGTATCGCCTGTGTAATTTTAAAATAATAGTCATAATCGAGCACATTTAAATTATCGATTACGGCCTGATAGCTTAAGTTCTTATTAGAGAAGCTCACCAACTGATCAAACATTGACAGAGCATCTCTTAAACCTCCGTCTGATTTCTGTGCAATAAGATGAAGGCCATCCTGATCAAAAGCTATCTCCTCTTTTTCTGCAATATATTGCAAATGATCGGCTATATCTTCTACACGTATCCTGTTGAAATCAAAGATCTGACAACGAGATAAGATAGTTGGCAATATTTTATGTTTCTCGGTAGTTGCCAAAATGAATTTGGCATAAGAAGGCGGTTCTTCCAACGTCTTTAAAAATGCATTGAAAGCCTGAGCTGAAAGCATATGCACTTCATCAATGATATATACTTTGTATTTTCCGGCTTGCGGTGGGATACGAACCTGCTCTATCAGGCTTCGGATGTCTTCAACTGAATTGTTAGAAGCAGCATCCAACTCATGGACATTAAAGGAGTTTCCATTCTTGAAAGCTAAGCAGCTATCACATACTCCACAAGCCTCAACTTCTGATGTTAGATTTTGACAATTAATCGTTTTCGCTAAAATACGTGCACAGGTAGTCTTCCCTACCCCTCTCGGCCCACAAAATAAAAAAGCTTGTGCAAGCTGATTGTTCTTAATTGCATTTTTTAGCGTACCGGTTATATGTAATTGTCCAACAATGGTTTCGAATGTTGCCGGGCGGTATTTTCTTGCTGAAACAATAAAGCTATCCATTGCCACGAAGATACAGCATATTAGTGTAAAGTTGAAAGACCGGTCTTGAAAAAAAGAAAGAGAATAGCAATTTAAACAAAAATTGTATTTTAGCGTTTAGTTAAGACATATAAGATACGCAAAACGACTATTAAATAAATTGAAATGAAAATCTTGAAAACTTCTATTCTTGCTCTTACTTTTTTAAGTGTAGTTGCTTGTAATCAACAAACGGATAACAATGAATCAGATGCTTCAATGAATGACAGTATTGCGAATTCAAATAATAATCCGCCACCATCCCGGGATTTAAGTACTGAAGTGCCTGAACCTAACTTCGAAAACAGTAAACTCACATATACAGAAACCAACACTCAATTAAAATTACAGCTACCGAATAGTGACATTTTTGAGGATGGAACTGCTACTATTAAAGCCGGGGAACAAGCTACCCTGGAAGAAGCATATAAAACTATTAATGAGCGTGGAATCGGTAAAGTTTTGATTACCGGTAACAGTGGCAGGGAAGGTGATGTAGCTGCAAATACGAAACTTTCTACTGAACGTGCCATGGCAGTAGTTAAATGGATGAATAATAAAGGCCTTAAAAAAGATATTTCTTTAAGTTCTCAGGGAGCCGGAGATAGATTTCCGATGGTTTCTTATCAGCTAACTGATGGATCACCTAATCCACAGGCGAACGAATTAAACGACCGTATTGAAATAACTTTCCGGAAATCGAAGCTCGCAACAGAATAATTACTAGCTTGTTGTAATTTAGAAAATTTCATTGTACTTTTGCATCCCACTTAGAGTGGAATAAAAATTTATTAATTTAAACTGAACAATGCAACAGTACGAAACCGTGATCATTCTTACCCCGTTGTTATCAGATGAAGTAGCTAAAGAAACCATTGCAAAATTTAGCAACTTTTTAACTGAAAACGGAGCCGAAATTATCCACAACGATAATTGGGGTTTGAAAAAACTAGCGTATCCGATTGAGAAGAAATCAACCGGATTCTATCACCTAATTGAATTTAAGGCTCCAGGTGAAATTATAAGCAAACTGGAACTTCAGTATAAGCGTGATGAGCGTATTATGCGTTTCCTTACTATTGCTTTAGACAAGCATGCAATTGCCTACAACGAGAAAAAACGTAGTGGTGCATTTAACAAGAAACCTAAAACTGAGGAGGCAAAATAATGGCGAAAGAACAAAAAATTCAATACGTTACAGCTCCTAAGGTGGACGATAACCGTAAAAAGTATTGCCGTTTCAAAAAGAATGGCATTAAATACATTGATTACAAAGACGCTAACTTTCTATTGAAGTTTATTAACGAACAAGGTAAACTTTTACCTAGACGTTTAACCGGAACTTCTTTGAAATTTCAACGTAAAGTGGCTCAAGCTGTTAAACGTGCACGTCACATTGGTTTATTACCTTATGTTGCAGATTCATTAAAATAAACGGAGGTAAAGAAACATGGAAATTATTTTAAAACAAGATATTAAAAAGCTCGGTGAGAAAGATGATATTGTTGCAGTAAAACCAGGATATGGTCGTAATTACCTTATACCTCAAGGTTTTGCTGAATTAGCAACATCTTCTGCCAAGAAAGTTTTGGCTGAGAATATTAAACAAGCTCAGTTTAAACAAGATAAAATTAAACAAGATGCAGAAGCATTGGCTACTAAACTTGAATCTGTAAAATTAAGCATTGGCGCTAAAGCTGGCGAGAGTGGTAAGATTTTCGGTTCGGTTAACACCATCCAAATTGCAGATGCACTTAAAAAACAAGGCTTCGAGGTTGATCGTCGTCGTATTACTTTTGAAGAAGAACCTAAATTCATTGGTGAATTTATAGCTAACCTTAACCTGCATAAAGAGGTTAAAGTTCAGGTTCCTTTTGAGGTAATTGCTGAATAATTAATCAGTAAAAAAACAAAAAAGGCTATCCAACTGGGTAGCCTTTTTTTTGAAATAATCTTTTATGGCCATTAAGCGCACATCTAAAAAGAAGAAGCCGGCAAGCAAAAAGAAAAAGATTTTGCATCTTTTCATTCGATTGGTGATGTATTTTATTGCATTTAGTATTGCGTGGGTTTTGATATATCGTTTTATCAATCCACCGATAACCTGGTTGATGATACAACGTAATTTTGAAAACAGCGAAGTTCCTAAAAAGGCCATAAAACGTAAATGGATCAATTACGAAGATCTCTCTACCAATTTAAAATTAGCTGCTGTAGCCAGTGAAGATGCCCGGTTTATGCAACATAGCGGTTTTGATTCAAAAGCCATTAACCAGGCATTTCAAAGAAACCGATCAGGTGCACCCATACGGGGTGGCAGTACCATTAGCCAACAAACTGCAAAAAATGTTTTCTTATGGCCACAGCGTTCATGGCTAAGAAAGGGCTTTGAAGCATGGTTTACCGTTCTGATAGAAGCTTTATGGGGTAAGGAAAGAATACTAGAAGTTTATTTAAATATTATTGAGATGGGTCCCGGCGTATACGGTGCAGAAGCAGCTACGCAATTTTATTATGATAAATCTGCCATTAGTTTAACAAAACGCCAGGCAGCTTTATTAGCTGCCATCTTACCCAATCCGCGTGTTTGGTCACCTAACAGACCGACTAATTTTATTAATCGCAAAACCAATACGATTATTCGGTATATGCCTTACAGTAAAATCCCTGAATAAGAAATTAACTTAATCCAAAGATATCCTGTTTGATTTATGCCGGGAGTCGAAAAACCTTAGCATGCCAACTTTCTTTCATTGGCACTTCCCAGCGGCTAGCTAACTCTTCACTGGTGCTCACTGTATTATCAAAAACGATGGTGTTTTCATTCACTTCACCTTTCTCAATCAAACTCTCAAATACGGATCTGGAAGCAACTTTGATTGCATTATCCTGACGGTATGCGATTAGCATTCTATCAAACAGTTCTATATTCAATTCGCTTTGAAGTTCCTTTAAAAGCCTTACTGATTTGTCGATTGAACAACCTGTTGCAGCAGCTATCTCTTCATCTAAGAAAAGAATAATAAAACGATTATACCTGACTTCTGCGCGTGCTGCAAGCTGCTTTCCATGCGCTTTCCATTGCTCAGTAAATTCTGACAGTTTTTCAATACTTTGTTTAATCTCCTGAGCTGTTAGTTCGAGATTCGATTGATATATCCAGATACGTTCCATCCTATTTTCCTTTATACAAACTTAATAATTTAATAGAGGGGATTACCGGCTGTTAAAATCTTTTTGATTTTTTAACAATTAAAAGACTTTGGAAAGGGTTAAACAACCTTTTCTTTATCCAGCTTTAGTTTAACTTTTTGTTCAATGACTATCCTATCTATTTCTGAATAGCTATATAGTTCCTCATCGTGTTGCGTGATATCCAATCCTTGCTCCTCTTCTTCTTCAGACACCCGAAGAGGATCTATATAGTCAACCAATTTGAAAATGCCGTAAGAAACAATAAAACTATAGGTGACAACCACAACAACTCCTATTAGCTGTGCCAAAAAGAATGTCGTACCACCGTAGAATAAACCATCTGCACCTACTCCATTTACAGCAGTATTTGCAAATATACCTGTCAGGATCATCCCAACAACACCTCCAACTCCATGACAAGGAATAACATCAAGAGTATCATCTAAAGAAGATTTCGACTTCCACTCAACTGCAAGGTTTGAAATAATTGCAGCTACTACTCCAATAAATATGCTTTGAGGAATGGCAACAAAACCTGCTCCCGGTGTGATAGCTACCAAACCAACTACTGCACCAATACAGAAACCTAAAACAGAGGGTTTCTTACCACGCAATGCATCAAAGAACATCCATGCTAACCCAGCTGCACCAGCAGCTGTATTGGTAGTTGCAAAGGCAGAGACAGCTAACCCGCTAGCCGCAAGTGCCGAACCTGCATTAAAACCGAACCAACCAAACCAAAGCAATCCTGTTCCGATCAAAACGTATGTAATGTTAGCCGGTCTCGTCTTAATGTGAAAGAGATGAGAGCGCCTTCTTTTTAATACTAATACTCCGGCAAGAGCAGCACAACCAGCGGAAATATGTACAACTGTTCCTCCTGCAAAATCTAATACACCTAATTTTGCAAGAAATCCATCAGGATGCCAGCTCCAATGAGCTAATGGTGCATAAACAAATAAACTGAAAAGCACGATGAATAAAGTATATGAGGTAAATTTTATCCTTTCTGCTACTGCGCCAACTACTATACCAGGAGTTATTATCGCGAACATCAGATGAAAGATTGCAAATTCAGCAAATGGAATAGTTGGAGCACCTGCCCATGGCTGTCCGGAGACTACATGCTGGAAAAAGAAATAAGTGGCAGGGTTCCCAATTATTCCTCCTATTGATTCTCCAAAGCAAAGACTGAATACAACCACAACCCATAGAACACTAACAACCCCGGCTGATACAATACTTTTAATCATGGTAGAAATAACATTTTTACTATTTACCATACCACCATAAAAGAAGGCTAGTCCTGGCGTCATTAAAAATACCAATGCCGCAGAGATCAGAACCCAAGCTATATCTGAACTATTATACTGACTATCTCCATCAAACATGGTTTCGGGGCTAATAAAGAGCGATGCTCCTGCAATAATCACCAATAATAGAAATGGTGTTGCCTGTCTAAGTGAAATTGTTTTCATTGCTGTTATTTTTAGGTATTTTATATTTTTTATGCTATAAAAAACTCAATTGTACTAATATTATCATCATTATGGCCATTTTTTATACAAATAATTCAATAACATTAATAATTAAGTCAAATATTCATATCAAAAGTATAAATAAAATTATAAAAACCATTATTTAGCATTAAAAAAATACATATTTTAATTATTATTTATGCAATAAGTCAATTTATACTATTATAGTAATATAATTTATACTATTATTCATACAAACACATACAAATTATTATAAATATTACTAATTGAATAGCAAACGTACCATTAACACAATGAACATATTAAATTATCTGTAAATTAATATAGGGCAAGTACCTTTGTCTTAATAAAAAGATCTTTATGAAGAAGAAGCGCGTACATTTTGAAGAAATTAATACCTTAAAAATATATTTAAGTAATTATTTAGCCAATCTGACCTCTTTTGCCCTGTTATTTACTTTATCAAGTCTTTCTTCTCCTTGGAAGTATAAAAATTAAATGAACGAAGGAAGATTGAAAATTCTATATGCTATTCAGGGAACTGGCAACGGTCATTTAAGCAGAGCGCGAGACATAATACCCATCCTACAGAAAAAAGGTGATCTTGATATCTTAGTTAGTGGTATACAGGCTGACATTGAGCTGCCCTTTCCGATAAAATACAAGTTCTATGGCTTAAGTTTCATTTTTGGTAAAAAGGGAGGAGTCGATGTTTTTGAAACATTTAAAAGGGGTGATATTGGAAAACTTGTTCTGGAAATAAAACAATTGCCTATTGAAGAATATGATGTTATTATCAACGACTTTGAACCGGTTTCTGCATGGGCTTGCTATTTAAAAGGCAAAGAGTGTATTTCATTAAGCCATCAAGCGGTTATACTGAATAAAAAAGTGCCCCGACCCAAAGAATTTAATATAATAGGGAAAGCCACGTTAAAAAACTATGCGCCTTCAACTGCACAGTATGGCTTTCACTTTCAACAATATGAAGATTCTATTTATACTCCTGTTATAAGGGATGAGATCCGCGAGCTCAAACCTCAGAATAAAGGTCATTATACCGTATATTTACCAGCTTTTAGCGACGAAAAGATCATTAAGATGCTCTCAGAATTTCCGGAGATTAAGTGGGAAGTATTTTCAAAACACACGAAAGAATCCTATATTAAAAACAATATTTCAATTTCCTGCATTAATAATGAAAGGTTCATTATCAGTATGGTTGATTCTACCGGTGTTCTATGTGGTGCTGGTTTTGAAACTCCGGCAGAAGCCTTATTTCTTAAAAAGAAATTAATGGTTATTCCAATGAAGAAGCAATTCGAACAACAATGCAATGCAGAAGCATTAAAAGACATGGGTGTTCCAGTTATCAAGAATTTAAAGCGAAAGCAAGTGCCGAAAATACAAGCATGGTTAGAGTCCACAACTATAATTGATGTAAATTACCCGAACATTACGGAAAAGATCATTGATGCCATTATACTTAAACATGGCAGAAAAATCAATTCCTAGTCTACAACAGCAATAATATGGACAAATTGGCTTTTGGTGAAGATTTCGCTTGGGGTGTTTCTACTGCCGCCTATCAAATTGAAGGTGCTCATAACCAATATGGAAAAGGAGAATCAATATGGGATCAATTTGTAAACAAAAAGGGTAAGATCCTAAATAATGATAAGGGAACTGTAAGTTGTGATTTCTATAATCGCTTTGAAGGTGATCTTGCGTTAATGCGCGCTATGAACATCCCTAATTTCAGATTCTCTATCTCCTGGAGCAGGATTTTCCCCGATGGAACCAATTACCCTAATCAAACGGGCATTGATTTCTATAATCGGCTAATTGATCAGTGCCTGGAACTGAATATACAACCATGGATTACCCTTTACCATTGGGATTTGCCTTTGGCATTGGAGAAGTTGGGTGGATGGACTAATCGGGATATTATATTTTGGTTCGGCCAATATGTAAGTTTTTGTGTCAGTACTTTTGGAGATCGGGTAAAGAACTGGATGGTTTTAAATGAGCCCATGGTATTTACCGGCGCTGGTTACTTTTTAGGTGTACATGCACCTGGCAAAAAGGGCCTTTCAAACTTCTTGGCAGCAACCCACCATGCCGCACTCTGCCAGGCAGAAGGAGGTAGAATTATTAAATCACTGCGCAATGACCTATCTGTAGGAACCACCTTCTCTTGTTCTTATATTCAACCTTCAAGCGATAAAGAAAAAGATATTCAGGCTGCAAAAAGGATGGATACACTCTTAAACAGAACTTTTATCGAACCTCTGCTGGGCTTGGGTTATCCTGATAAAGATCTTAAAACATTAAGAAGGATTGAAAACTACATGAAAGCTGACGATGAAAACAAACTTAAGTTTGATATGGATTTTATCGGTATTCAAAATTACACGCAAGAAATTGTTTCCCATTCTTATTTTACACCTTTTTTGAAAGCCAAGATTATTAAAGCAGACAAAAGGAATGTTGAAAGAACTGTCATGAATTGGGAAGTTTATCCTGAATCAATTTATCAAATGCTTAAGAAATTTTCTTCGTATAATGGCGTTAAAAAAATAATTGTAACAGAAAATGGAGCTGCCTTTAAAGATGAAGTCATTAATGGCGAGGTTCATGATACTCGGCGCAAAGAATACCTTCAAAAATATATTGCAGAAGTACTAAGAGCTAAACAAGAAGGCATTAATGTGCAGGGTTACTTTGTTTGGAGTTTTACTGACAATTTCGAATGGGCAGAAGGATTTCTTCCACGCTTCGGATTGGTATATATAAATTATGAAACCCAGAAAAGAATTATAAAAGATTCAGGTAAATGGTATAAGTCTTTTTTAAAGACCAATTAGTCCAAAAATCTTAATTCCTGTTTCTCGATTTATTAATCTTCCTTTCTAAGTACCTCCAACGGTGTTCTGTTCAATAATGCCGTGCTATTAAATATACCTATAACTACAGTTAAAGCTGAAACGCCTATAAAAAGACCTATGATAAGTAAGATATCTGGAACAAAAGGCAGTTCAAAGCTAAATATGGCTAGTGCCCAACTCGAAAGTAAAGCTATTATGATTCCTGTCGAAGCAGCAAGGGTTCCTAAAAAGAGATACTCCATAGCAGCAATAGTCAATATCTGTTTTCTGCTGGCGCCCATGGTTCTTAACAAAACACTTTCCCGAACCCGCTGATATTTACTGATCATAATCGATGCAACCAATACAATTATACCGGTTAAAATACTTAGGGCAGCCATGAATTGAATTACGAAACTAATCTTATTTAATATCTCATCCAATATGGATAATATAAGATTCAAATCAATAATAGAAACTGTAGGAAATTGTTGAACTACAGCTAACTGAAAAGCAGCTGAGATTTCACTATCCGGAGTTCTCGTCATAATAACATGGAACTGAGGAGCTTCATCAATAACTCCTTTTGGAAAAACTACCCTAAAGTTGGTTTGCACCCTATTCCAATCTACTTCACGGAAACTTCCGACAATAGCAGGAACCATCAAACCCTGAACATTATACACTAAACGATCTCCTATTTTAAGTCCTGCCCTTTGAGCATAATCCTTTTCCAATGATACTCTTGCAGTATCGCCATCCCCTACTTCACCAATCCACACACCGTCGGTTATCTTCTCTGAAGAGATTATACTATCACGATAGGTAACGCGTAATTCACGACCGAAGGATCGGTTAGATAGACCTAAAGTGCTATCTTTTTTAACAGCAGCCTCATTATATCCATTGATTGTTTCAAGCTGAACAGTAACAATAGGGACTTCCTGGATAATTGGCAAATTCTCTTTTTTTACCAAATTGAGTACTTCCTGTTTCTGACTTGATTGAATATCAAACAAAACCATATTGGGTTGATTGCTACCTGCAGAAAAAGACAGCTGCGAGATCAGTAATGCTTTTACGAAAAACAAGGTTGCAATAAATGCAGTGCCTAATCCAATAGCCATTACCATAATAACCGTTTGATTATTGGGACGGTATAAATTAGATAAGCCTTGTCGCCAGAGATAGCTCCATGAATGTGGAAAATATCTCTTTACCAATTTTACCAATAGAATTGAGACGCCGTACAAAATTAAAAAGCCTACTAAAACACCCATTGTAAATGCCAGCGTTTGAAACCAATTTTCTAACTGCATTCTGGCAAAAACCAGGATGAAAAGTACGATCAAACCATAAACTAACGTTCTGAATTTATTTTTACGACCATCATTATCTTCATAAGACAGTCGTAAAGTATTTAAAGGAGATATCGTATGAATTCCAATAAGCGGCAACAAAGCGAAGAGAATTGAAATAAATACGCCAAGGGCTATTCCCTTAACGATTGCAATTACTGACAAATCATTGCTTACTGCAACCGGTAATAGATCTTGCAGAATAATGGGTAACAGCTGCTGTATTAAAACTCCAAATGCAGCTCCGAGAACAGACCCTATTAAACCAATTCCGGCAACCTGAATCAGGAAAATAAGAAAAGCTTGTCTGGAACTTACGCCCAAACATCTTAAAATAGCTATACTATTTAATTTCTCACGAATGTAAATCTGAATAGCACTAGAGACACCAATACAGCCCAATAATAAGGCAACAAAACCTACCAATGATAGAAAGCCTGTAAGATCATCAAAAGATCTGCCAGTGCTTTCTTTACGCATCTGAATGGTCTCTCCATCCAGACCCTCTTCTTCAAAATGTGCGTCTAGTTTTTCTAATATATTATCTACATCAGTTGTTTTCGGAAATTGATAATAGAAATTATAATTTACCCTGCTTCCTTTTTGTAATAATCCAGTCGAGTCTAAATATTCTAAGGGAATAAAAATAGCCGGAGCTACCGCACTGGATATACCACTTTGTCCGGGAGCATTCGTAAGTATACCAGCGATTGTAAATTTCTCGGTACCGATAACTACCTGATCGCCTACTTCAGCATTGAATTGCAGCATTAAGGTTTTATCAACCAATGCACTTTTACCCGTTCTAAAAGAACTTTCAGCAGATTCAGGAACAGTCTCTAATTTTCCATAAAATGGAAAATTGCCACCTAAAGCACGAATCTGTACCAATCTGTTTCCTCCGCTTTTTTCAAATAAGGCCATGGAGGCAAAACTTTTTTCTTCAGCTGAAGCAGAGCTTATGCCTTTTATTGAATCAATCAGGTGCTGGCCATTTTCTGATAATTCTTTGCGGCTATCAACCACCAGATCGGCGCCTATTAAAGCTGCAGCCTGTTGATCAATATCCTTCTTTAAATTATCACTAAACGATGATATAGCAACCATGGATGCAATTCCAAGAACGATAGAAGAGATGAACAATAAGAGTCTGGATTTATTTTTCCGACTGTCTCTTAAAGCCATTTTTAATATCCACCAAAAGTTCAGTTTGGTGGTGTAAGATACTTTATCGTTATTCTGCATTAGTCAACAATTTACCACCTTTTAATCGAATAACACGCTGTGTTTTTGCAGCCAGCTCAAGATCATGAGTTACTAAAACAAGGGTAGTTCCAGCTTCACGGTTCAGATCAAATAGCAATTTTTCTACTCGTTCACCAGTTTCTGTGTCCAAATTACCAGTAGGTTCATCTGCAAATAGGATTTTGGGTGAGTTGGAGAATGCTCGTGCTAAAGAAATACGCTGTTGCTCTCCACCCGACAACTGAGATGGATAATGAGATGCACGGTCTTGCAGTCCAACCTTCTCTAACAATTCAAATGCCTTTTCCTTGATATTGCTAGCCCCTCGCAACTCAAGTGGTACCATCACATTTTCTAAGGCTGTAAGTGTTGATAAGAGTTGGAAATTTTGAAAAATAAAGCCAACATGTTGGTTCCGTATCCATGCACGTTCGTCTTCATTAAGATTGTTTAGGTTAATATTATTCAAAATCACATCGCCACTACTGGCACGATCAAGCCCTGCACATAAGCCCAACAAGGTAGTTTTTCCACTTCCGGAAGGGCCAACAATAGCTACTGTCGACTTCTCTTCAATATCGAAGTCAATGTTTTGCAATACAGTTAGAGTATTACTTCCACTCTTATAAATTTTAGATAGATTTTTTACACTTAGAATAGATCCCAAAATATTTTATTTAAATATAATCGCTTAGGTTATTTTCAATAATGGCAAAAATATACGGATAAATTAAGTACTTTGTAAAGTAAATATGATCTATAACAAGTAATTTTGACGTTACGATATGAATTTAAAAACACTGATCCCTTTACTATTATGTTCCTTTCTATTAGCTTGTTCAAACAGCAATAATCAACAATCAACACAACAGAAAGACAATTCTGTTATTCCTGATAGTACAGTAGAAACAAAGCAAATGAAGACTATACTTTTTTTTGGAAATAGCTTAACAGCTGGTTATGGCCTTGATGACCCTCATAATGCATTTCCCGGACTTATACAATTAAAGATCGATTCTCTCGATTTACCTTATCAAACAATCAACGCAGGACTAAGTGGTGAAACCTCCGCCGGAGGGAAAGATAGAATCGACTGGTTATTAAAGCAGAAGGTTGATATTTTCGTACTTGAACTTGGAGCCAATGATGGATTAAGAGGTTTGCCAGCAGCTGAGACTTATAAAAACTTACAAGCAATCATTGATAAAGTTAAGGCGGCCTGGCCGGATTGTAAAATGGTGCTAACCGGAATGTTGATACCACCAAGTATGGGCCAGCGCTACTCAGAAGATTTTAAAAATGTTTTTATAAAGCTTGCCAAGGAAAATAATATGGAATTCGTTCCGTTTTTATTAGAAAGCGTTGCGGGAGAAGTTGCACTAAACCAAGGTGATGGTGTACACCCAACAGCTGAAGGGCAAAAAATTTTAGCTGAAAACGTATGGAAAATATTGCAGCCAATTCTATAAGATAGCCCTTAATTCATTGCTTATTAGTTGACCCAGATCGTTTTTAACTTCTCAAATAAAGAGGCTTCTTTAATTAAATTAGGATGCTCAAGTAGATAGTTTACTGCATAATTATAACCAATATCTATTATTACATTAGCCTTGCTTAATTCAAATAGATTATAATTAATAAGTTCTTTCGGCTCTATATACATATGGCATCCATGAGCAGATTGTCGAACCTTCTCTACAAAGCTTAAATGAAAAGAGCGATCAACTATTTCCCACAGCCCTCTTTTTTCACTTAAATCACGAATTGGATTTACATGCACACAAATAACGTCTTTCTTACGACTAAGAAATGGTTCAACAGGCAAATTATTGAATAGCCCTCCATCAACGTATGGAATATTATTGATATCAACCGGTGGAAAGATTGCCGGGATTGCACAAGATGCTGTTAATGCTTCCATAATGTCACCCTTATCAAATATTTTTTGAGTTCCATCAATAAAAGAAGTAGCAGTTATGTAAAGAGGTATATTAAGTTCTTCGAATGTATGATATCTCAAATTTTTCTTAATATACTCACCTATCTTATTAAAAGAAATAAGCCCCATCCTCAACGAGTTCCATGCAAACATTCTCCGGCTCAATTTTCCTGCAAGGATCTCTATAACTTCATCAACGGTATAACCATTAGCCAAAAACGCACCCGCAATTGCTCCGGCACTCGTGCCGGAAATCGCAGATGGATAAACGTTTTGCTCTTGCAAAGCCTTTATTACTCCTAAATGAGCAAAACCTCTTGCTCCACCGCCAGAAAGTACAAATGGTTTCTTCATTGTAATTGATAATTATGCAAAATATCAATTTATTTACAGAACTTATAGAATATTTAATAGATTCAGAATATGGCATATGCATTAATAACAGGGGGAGGGAAAGGAATAGGAAAAGCTATTGCTATGGAGCTATCCGCAAAAGGTTACAATATCCTATTAGTTTCCAGAACACAAAAAGATCTGATACAGGTATGCAATAGAATAGAAACGATGCATTCAGTAAAAGCTCAATATTTTACAGCAGACCTTTCTGCTATGGGTATAGAAAATGAGATATTCCAGTGGGTTCAATCCCTTAATATTGAAATTGATATCCTGGTAAACAATGCGGGCTATGGTTTAAGCGGCAATTTCGAAAGTCAACACTTAGATAATTTAAAAAACATGATGCAATTAAATATGCTTGCATTAACTGCGATTACCTATACTTTTTTACCCCAATTAAAAAAACAAAGAAAAGCGTTTATTTTAAATATTGCCAGTACCGCTGCTTATCAAGCGATACCAGGCCTAAGTGTATATGCAGCAACAAAATCATTTGTACTCTCTTTTAGCCGCAGCCTTAAATTAGAGTTGATTAACACTTCTGTTTCAGTTACCTGTTTACTACCTGGACCTACGAATACTGCTTTTATGGAGCGAGCCAATCTAAGTAAAAGAGGCTTGGAGTTAGTGAAAAAAGCACATATGCAACCAGAGAAAGTTGCTAAAGTTGCTATTCAGGCACTTTTAGCTGGCAAAGCAGAAGTAGTGCCGGGATTAAAAAACAAATTGACGAGCTTTCTGTCCCGGCTTTTACCAAAAACCTTAATAGAAAGAATTGCAGCCAAGCTTATAGAGAATGTGTTAAAAGATTAATTTCGTTTTAAGATAACACCCTTATTTATCATATCAGTCATTACTGTCTGGCTCAATTCTGAACCTAAAGATTTTGCTGAACTCGGATTAAACGATTTTGTTTGTGCCGAATATATCAACGCTTTAGTGCCCAGATCGTAAAAATTAGCTTCCAATATATAATTTGTTGATTCAGTGTAATAACCAGGATTATATATTCTTGCATATACCGTTTGATAAAAACCCCAGAAATAATTATAATAAGTGTAAGGTCTGTAACTAACAGAGCCAGGTGTATAGTTTTTATCTTTTGAGCGATCTAATAACGCTACAACTAAAACAGCATCATAGCCATTATCTGTAATTTTAGCAACCGCTGATGCCTCATCAAGATTTTCAAATGCTTTAGGCCCATATTCAATATATGCCGACCCACTGGCCATGCCATTTGCTAAAAAACCCTGTACCAAACCCTTTTCAAGATTCTCTCTAAGTTCTAGATTCTTAGAAGCCATCAATCCTAACACTAAAACTTTATTATACTGTTTAACCGTTGTCACTTCAGGAGCTTTCCATGAAGAAACTAATCGAGTGCTTGTACATCCGCAAAAGAAGAACAACACGACTATTGGTAAGATGAACTTTTTCATAACTTAAAATTCTTTATTATGTTAATAGTATTATTATGAATAACCCGCAAATTTCATTTTTGTTAGCAATAAAAATGAAATCCAATAGGTTAATAAAAAAGTTCCATATCCGTTTGCATGCAATTGGAGCTTTGCATACATAAAAAGATTTAGTATCTTCATTTAGATAAATACCCTATCCTTATTAAATCTAATATTCATCAATTATGACAAGCTTATCAAATCTTAAATTCGTGATTCCAATCCTATTCTTATATGCATGTGGAGGAGGAACTGCGAATAACACAGAATCGGCGCAAGGCATCAATGATTCTACCCAAGTAAATCTTAATCAGGTGTGGTCTACAGACACAACTCAATTAGCAACTCCGGAATGTGTAACCTATGACCCGACAACCAAGGTTCTGTATGTTTCTAATTTGAATAGGTCGAATGATATTGACAATGACGGCTTTATATCCATTGTAAATACAGATGGCAGCATAAAAAATGCTAAATGGGTAGAAGGCCTGGGAGCGCCTTTGGGAAATGATATATTTGATGGACATCTGTATGTTAACGACAACATCAAAATAGTTAAGATTAATATAGGCAGTGGGGAGATTGTAGATCGGATCCAAGTAGAAGGAGCTAAAAGACTTAACGGTATTTCTGTAGATCAAAAAAATGGTGATATTTATTCCGCAGATATTGAGGGCAATAAGATATTCAAAGTTACTCAGAATGGTGAAGTTTCCATAGCTTTTGAGAGTGATGAACTTGATAGGCCAAACGGCGTTTTAATTAAAGGGAATGATCTAATCATTGCTTCTTTTAATGCTCAAAAGCTATTATCAGTTGATCTGGAGACTAAAGAAATAAAAACATTAGGAGAAGGAATGGAAAGCGCCGATGGAATTGTGGCACTTGACAATAATAACTACCTGGTATCCAGCTGGACAGGACTTGTTCATTTTGTTGGAAATGATTTAAAAGTTCAAAAGATATTAGATACAAAGGGCCAAAACATAAACGCTGCTGACATAACTTTCATTCCCGGAGAAAACTTATTGATAGTTCCTACATTTAATGCTAACAGCTTAATGGCTTATAAAATGGAGATTGAATAATTAAATTAAAAACTAATAAAATGCCATCATTTGATATTGTAAGTAAGGTTGATGCCCAAACTTTGGACAACGCTATGAATAACGCAAAGAAAGAGATTCTAAATCGATATGATTTCCATAGCTCCAATAGTACCATTGAGCATGACAAAAAAACAAACGTAATCACCATCGTAACTGAGGACGATATGCGCTTAAAAGCTATTATTGATACGATTACTGCCCGGATGTTCAAACAAAATCTAAATGCCTCAAGCCTTGATTTTGGCAAAGAACACAATGCAGCGGGAAATATGATTAGAAAGGAAATTAAGGTTAAAGAAGGAATTGATAAAGAAACTGCTAAAAAGATTGTAGCAAAGATTAAAGAAAGCAAAATCAAAGTTCAGGCTTCTATTATGGACGACCAAGTTCGCGTACAAAGTAAGAATATTGATGATTTACAAAAAGTTATGTCTTTATGCAGAGGGGGCGATTTCGGCCAACCGCTACAATTTATCAATATGAGAAACTAATAACTTAAACGGGAGAACTTAATTGTAAGTTCCCCCGTTTAGGTTATTCTAGAATTAAATAATAGCTATTGTTTAAGCTTAATACTTCTGAATTCTATCTTCATCGGAGGACCTACGTGCATTTGCACCCCAATATAACCAGATAATTTACGATTTACCGTATCATTATCCAGAACATCGCTCATCAAAACTCCATTGATATAATGTTGTATTCTATTGCCTTTTGCAACGATACGACATTCATTCCAATCATTATCACGAACTACACTTTTTAAACTCGCTGCAGTTCCTAGGCTATCTTTTACAATCACTGGTCTCCATGCATTTCTAGCCACCTTTGCTTTTGCTGTGTCCGGTTCTGTAGGTACCTCTACAATTTGACCGCGATAAGCCAATGTAGTTCTCTTTCTTTCTTCATAATTTTGACCGGTGTAATTGTTTCTACCGTCAATATCAGCTTGATAACCCTTTAATGCAAATGGAACTCCATCAACATATTCACTACGGTATTGAACCCCACTATTTCCTACCGGAGAAATTTTATACTCCACTTTCAATTCAAAATCTCCCGGCTGACCACCTTCCCAAATTAAAAAAGTATTGCTTTTTAAAGGAGGAAGAGATTCTTTTGTCTCTCCGGTTAAGACTCCATCAATTACGTGCCAATAAACGGGATCTCCCTTCCAACCATTTAATGTCTTCTTATCAAAAATATCTACAAAACCATCTTGGATTATTGCAGTTTGAACTTTGTCCGTGTTATTATGGGGGACAGGACCAGTAGCATTACTAAAGCTTAATAAAGCTACTAATGAAAATGTTAAAACCATATATTACGTGATTGATTAGAATTCTATTAATATTATTACCATTCTACATTTGTATTCTTCCATTCTTTATCAACGGCTGAATCTATAACTGATTCACAAACCTTCTGCGTTTCAAGCGCATCTTTGAATGTAGGAGAACAAGCTTCATTTGACTCCAGGCTTTTCAGAAAATCAGCTGCCTGATGAACAAAAGAATGCTCGTAACCGATTGACAAACCTGGCACCCACCATTTATCCATATATGGTTGATCTCCATCGGTTACATGAATAGAACGCCATCCTCTAATGATAGATTCATCAGAATTATCAAAATAGTCCAGCCTGTTCAAATCATGCAGGTCCCATTTAAGAGAACCTTTTTCACCATTTATTTCAAAGGTAAACAAGGCTTTGTGGCCTCTTGCATAACGTGAAGATTCGAATAAACCTAAAGAGCCATTTTCAAAATGACAATGAAAAATACAGGCATCATCTATTTTAACATCCTGTAACTTACCAGTTTCTTCATGAACACGTTGTTTAACAAAAGTTTCAGTCATTGCAGAAACATCCATAATGCCTCCATTTAGCCACATCGCTATATCAATACAATGTGCTAATAAATCACCGGTAACGCCTGACCCTGCCGCTTCCGCATCCATGCGCCAAAAGGCTCTTCCTCCTTGCGGAAGGTTCTCATTAATTGTCCAGTCTTGTAAAAAATTGGACCTGTAATGAAATATTTTACCCAATTTCCCTGAGTCTACTATCTTTTTTGCAAGAGTCACAGCAGGAAGGCGGCGGTAATTATACCACACAATATTTCTGACATTTGCTTTCGCTATTTCATCTACCATTAACTGAGCCTCTTCCAGATTGCGGGCAATCGGCTTTTCACAAAGAACCATTTTACCAGCTTTAGCTGCAGCTATTGCAATTTCAGCATGCATATTATTTGGAGTACAAATATCTACAGCATCAATATCATCCCTTGCAATCAAGGTTTTCCAATCAGTCTCATAAGTTTCATATCCCCATTGATCAGCAAATTTTTTGACTTTTTCTTCATCTCTAGAGCAGACTGCTTTTAATTTGGGTTGATATTGCAAATCAGGGAAAAAGTTCTTCACTCTATTATAAGCATTAGAATGAGTTCTACCCATAAAACCGCAACCGATCAATCCTATTCTTAATTCTTTTTTTTCCATAATATCTAATCGTTTTATTGATCTCCTCTTTTATTTATTCCTGCCAGCCATGTGCTTGTCGAACCTTAATCATGGTTGCCAAAATATCATTCCACGTCTTCTGCTCCATCATCACGGCATTTGGGAACATACAACCATCCCAACAAATATGCTTGAAGGCTTTTGTTAATTCTCCTTTTTCATCGCGTAGCCAATAGCCAGCATCATGCACCACATCCAATTTCCCATTGGGATCAGTTGCTAAACAATGGCGACCAGTTTTATCATGCGATCCGGAACCAAAAACCGTCCCATCATTTTGAGCCACGTGGAAATCATTTGCCCACGGACGAAGGGCACTCGTTAAAGTTTTCAAGCCTTCTTCCAGGGCTGCCCGGTCACTCCATTCAAAGTCAGTTGGAAGAATACGGTCCTCTGGACTATTATACCCTAAAAGATATAAAAAGGTATGCGACATATCAGCTTGGAAACCAAAATTAGAACGGTTTACAGCTTCTAAAGTATCCAGCATCGCACGCCAACTATGCATACCTCCCCAACAAATTTCACCTTCTGCTGTTAGGCTTTCACCATATTCTGCAGCAACATCACAAGCCTCCTGAAAAGTTTGAACAATTAGTTTGGAATTCGTTACAGGATCTTTCGCCCATTCATCCAAATTACTGGCTGAATCGATGCGAATAAGACTATATGGCCGAACACCTAACTCCCTTAATTTTTTACCAAAGACAGCTGATTTTCGAACCATCTCCACAAAACCAGCCCTTTCTTCTTTATCTCCCATTGCCGGACCTCCCCAAATAGGGGCAACTAAGGTACCGATGTCAAGGTTCAGTGCAGAAACCTTATCGGCTAGTTTTTTAATCCCATCATCACTCATATCCAAATCAATATGAGGATCGAACAATCCAATATCTACCCCATCAAACTTCTGTCCATCTACCTCTGCAGCGGCGGTTTTTTCCAACATAGTATCGAAGGAAATCACTGGTTCTGAGCCTTCACCTTTTCCAACAATCCCTGGCCACATCGCATTATGAAGCTTCGGAAAATTATTCTTATTCATAATATATCGTTTTGTCGTTAAAAATCTTTATAATACTAAGTCAGGGTTCCCTGGTCCAAAATGCTTAAGCATAACAATAGGGTCTGTTGTTGAATGGTTAACAATTGTTACACCTTCTAAAGCTGCTTTTTCTGAAACAAAAAACTCATCATTTGTTAATTGACCGTAACGAATCAGAGCTGGAGTTTCAATATCCCAAACTCCCATCTTACCATGTCCCTGCATCATAATCAATCCATACGCCCCACTATCTTTAATTGTTACCGTTTTACCTGGTAATACAGTAAGCTCTTTAGCACTAAACGCATCAGATTTATAACATATCCAGTTTTCTACATATCCCTCATTCTGCATTTCATCCAATGGCTTAACAGGCTTTGGTGCCATAAACCTATTTTCCATCATATTTGGATCAAGGTTAAGATCCCAGTCAATCACATCTAGTAAAGCTTCATAATCACCTTTACTTTCAGCAGGAGTACCTTTCCACAACAATTCTTCCGGAATAATAGCTTCATTTACCAGTGACTGATACATGGCAAAAACATCCGATGCTTTTTGAGGTTCATAAGTACACATACTTCCTGGTGCATGAAGCAACCCTGGAGGAACATCCCAACCTGTACCTGGATCTAATTGATACGCCTGTGAATAACTTGTAATTTTATTATCCCCTTTAGTAAAGTTCATCAAACATTCCTTAATCTGCTCCCTTGTGGTACCGGGTGATATACCCATAAATGTATAAGGGAAATCTCCTCCGTGATTATTAAGTTGAGGAGGGAAATAATAAGCTTCTGGTTTACCTTTTTGTCCAACCAGCGCAGCTTTCTCATCATTATGATGGATATGATGTGGAAGGGGTCCCATATTATCAAAAAATTTAGAATACATTGGCCAAGCTTGATACTCGTCCCATAATCTCTTTCCGATAATATCTCCTTTTAATTCATCAATTGCATCTTTCAATAATACTTTTTCTACTTTATCCCCATCATTAAATACTATAAAACTCAAACCCTCATGCTCTCCCGTTAAAGGTCCATTCTCTGCCGGCGTAGTAGAAGAAAACCATCTTTCATCTATTCCTCCACGTTCTCCACCTAGTATATAATAATCATCTGGATGAAGCTTAATCCTTCTACCAGGCACACAAAATGAGCGGGGAACCCATGTAGGTGCTAACCTCAGTATACCTTTTCCTTGCTCAAGAGCTTTAGTCGTAATACTCATATTCTGATTTTATAATTTAAATTTAATTGTTTCTATCCTTATTAGAATTGTTAGTTTGCTTCTTTATTATTTAGTACGCTTATTGTCAGATCGTACTCTTTTGTCTCTACGGGATTTATAAATATAAGTTCCCCCGTTTCTCTTGCTTTCTTTTGGCCTACCGGAGGATTTGTTCCAGGCTCTAAACCCATCACATACTCTCCTTTTCCCCAGTGCTGCCAATTTGTTAGCCAAGGCAATTGATCCTTCTTAAATTCAAGAGTCAAATCGAGCCCTAGTTTTTTATTATGAATTCCACATTTACACAAACCTTCTTCATCTGCATCTACATCAATAAACACGGCTTCCTCACCGCCTCCTAAATGTGCATCAATTGGTGGCAAGCAAGTACGAAAATCGTTTCCTTCTTTAAATATTTGATTCTGACTTCCAGACTCCCTGGGTGTCCATTGTCCACTCCATATAATTTCACTCCCTTCATCCACTAATGGCCATCCGAAATTAAAATGATACAATAGCATATGTGGAACAGGAGTATTACCCCGGTTTGTTATTTCGTCCTTAATTTTTATTACAGATTCTCCTAAAACAGCAGAAACTGTTCTTCTCATAACTAGATTCGGACCCAAAGGATGCCCTTGTCTTATAATACCGGTAATACTCATGTCGAATTTACCCATCGCCGGGTCAGGTTGAATAATCGATTCAATCTGAGCAGAAGTATTACTAATTTGATCATGCAGACCTCTGTCTCCAAAATCATCACTTTCTGGGCCACCAACATGGGTTAAGCCACATGTCACTAATAAACCGCCACCAAAAGTCCTTAGCCACTCAACACCATTATTTGAAAATGGCTGAGGGTTCACTATCCCTAAAGCACTATGCCATGCTAAGCTATTTTCATTAAAAAAAGCATCAGAGATATCCATGGCTCGATCTATCACGACTTTAAATCTTAATCCACTACCTGTGTTGATCCAAGCAATTCTAGATCCCTTACCCAAACCATTATCAAGAATAGAAGTTTCAATTCCACCTAGTTGATTTGAATTAGAGATTTTATCGAGCCATGGCTTATCCATTGATGTCATTTATTGGTTAATTTAATTTTTTGGTTTAAATACTTCGTGGTTTGCATTTCCACCAGAAGTTAAATATGCGATCAGATCCTTCAATTCATCTTTATTTAATGGACTGATTGTTCCCGGAGGCATAATAGAAACTTCGGATACTTTTGTCTCAACAACATTTGCTTTTGGCACTTCTCTAAGTGTTTGCGGAGCATATGGGTTTTGCGAGATAAAATAAGAACTAGCAGTTTCATTCACAACTCTACCAAGAACTGAAGATCCGTCTTTCAATGTTAAGACTGTAGATCCATACTGATCAGAAATTGTCTCACTTGGAAGAATAATAGCTGTTAATATATCTTTAGCAGAAAATCTGGTTCCTAATTGTGTTAAATCAGGTCCTGAAGAGCCTCCCTCACCCTGAACAGAGTGACAAGCTATACAGTTAACTGCAGCGAACATAGCTTTTCCTCTTGCAAAATCACGATTACCTGAATCAGCTTCTACAACTGGCAATGCAGTCTCTACAGTCCAGTTACCACGTGGACCTTGAGGTCTTATGCCTGTGGCAGCTAATGCGACACCACGTCCGGCACCACTTAAAAGTTCACTTCCAGACATCACGTTATAACGAGCAGAATCTGTTTGAGGAACATTTGCTAATGCCATCTTTCTAGCTGCATCAATAAACCCTACATAGCTATTACCTCCTTTATATCCGAATGCATCATAGAACCATTTAAAATAACTATCGCGCATTTCTGGAGTCCATCCCGATTTAGCATTAGCGCCACTCAGAACAGTTGCAAGATATACCTGTTGTGCAGGTGGAGTTTTTGCTAACATACCGGCGATATCTAATCCGTATTGAGGATTCCGCATGATTAAATCAGACGAGCTCATAATTGTCTGCTGATAAGAAGCATCATCTTTTGCTGTAGCAAGTAAAGCAACAGTCTTTTTAATCGCTTCCGGAGAATCTAAATACACTAATATTTTAGCTAATTCTCTATCTAACTCATTTTCACCAGCAGGGTAAAGTGGATTTAAATAGCTAATGACAGCAGCTTTTTCCTGAGCATCAGGCATTCCCATTCTTAAAATTGCTAACTCAATAGCTCTTAACAGATCCAATTTCTGATCTGATGGAAGGCTTGCAATATTAACGGATGTTAGCTTCTTATAAATCTGAGCCTTTGACCCAGTATCTCCCACTCTTGCCATAGCAATCATAGCTTCGGTTAGTGCACGAGGATCTGTTTCATTCAATGCTAAGTTTCTCCAAGAGCTTACAGGTTGATGTTCGATTGCTATACGAGCAGCATAACGAATATATCTGTCTGGGTGTTTCAAATATGGCCATGATACAGATACTGCAGTAGGGTGAGCTTTAGTATCATCATGGAATACTTCCAGTTGTTTTCTGATTTTAGCTTCAGGAGTTTCTTCGATATTAATAGCTGGTGTACTAATGGTCTTATAATCCTTGTGATATACACGATAAACGTCAGCACTCAATCTACGTCCACCTGTTAAGAAATACATTGCACCGTCAGGTCCTATCTCACCATCTGTTAGAGGCAAAGGTGAACCTGAAATAAACTCTTCAGCATGCGCTTCATATGAAGCACCTTTTGGAGTAGTACTAATTGCATATATAATACCGAAGCTCCAATCAAAAGCATATATGCTTTTTCTATATTTTTCTGGGAACTTTGCTTTACCTCCATACATTAAATTGGTAGGAGATCCCTGACCAATATTAACAATAGCAGGTAAATTATCCGGATAAGCTGGAGACCATTTACTGTTACCTGTACGCCATCCAAACTCACTTCCACTTGTTGTATGACTCACACGCGTTGGACGATACCAAGGCATTCCGAAATCCCATTCCATATCAGCATCATAAACAAACATATCACCTGCTTCGTTGAAAGTTAAGTCGAAAGCATTTCTATAACCCGCACTGATTAATTCATAACTTTTACCTTCAGGATCTGTTTTAGCTATCCAACCACCCGGAGCCATCCGATTATTAGCATGACCTCTTGGATCTTTTATTAGAGGGAATAAATTATCTTCTTGCCAGTTATGAGGTACACGATAATGATCTATTTTTGGAAGATCTGTGTGGTTTCCGGCAATAATGTATAGAGATTCTCCATCTGGCGATAAAACGATACTATGCGGACCGTGTTCTCCTGGTTCTCCACTTAAAGCAAGTAGTTGAGTTATTTTATCAAATTTATCATCACCATCGGTATCCTGTAATCTATAAAATCCATTCTCAGGTCCATTTCCATTGGCTACATTATTAGGAGTATTATTTACCATTACATAAAGACTATTAAAAGCGTATAATAATCCTTGTGCATAGCCCATTGCCACTTTAGTGGTATCAGTACCCATAGTAAGTTTCTCAACTTTTGGCTTTACAGTACCTGAACCAATTGCCGGAATCTCTAAACGGTATAGGAAGCCATATTGATCGGCTGTAATCATTCTTCCTTTATCATCAAAGGTCATTGCAACCCAAGATCCCTGATCATTGTCTGAAGGACTATATAGATGTTCAATCACGAAACCTTCAGGTACAACAATCTTTTCTGTTTTTGGATCCCCTGTCTGCTGACTATCCCACGACACAATTACTAGAACGAGGAATGCCAATATCAGAATAGGAATCTTTTTAAGGTGGTTTTTCATAAGTTTTATTTATTTAATTTTTATTTGTTCGGCAAAAGAACGGTAACAATATAATCATTACCGTTCTTAATTTCATAATATTCTATTTCCAATCTGGATTCTGCTCTATATTATTGAGCCTGGTCTCTCTTTCAGGAATAGGATATAATAACTTATAAGGCTGAATATTATAAGTTGCAGCACTTAAACGAGGTAATAATGCTTTTTGCTCATTACCATGTGCTGTCATTATTTCTATAGCCTTACCACTGCGAAGCAACTGAAACCAACGATGATTTTCAAAAGCCAATTCTACTCTTTGTTCATGAAGAATTGCATCCTTCAAAGCAGGTGTACTTAATCCAGATAGAGGGCCTAAATCTGCACGATCACGAACTTGGTTAAGTGGGCCGTATGGGTCACCTGAACCTGACTCTGCCATCGCTTCAGATAACATTAACAGTACATAAGAATAACGATAAACCGGCATGTTCTCATTCGCTCTTGAGTCACGTGGATATGGAGGGTGATAGTATTTCTTAATAAATGGAATTGTGCTACCTCCAAAGTATTCTGCTTCCTGATATTTTGCATTTACAGGATCAGTAAACATTTGTATCGATGCTTCTTTACGAATATCTCCTGGCTCATAAGCATTCACCATACTTGGTGTAGGAATATTCCAAGCACCTAATTGTCCGCCAAAACCTGTAAGAGCCCTTCTCCCATCACGAGGTCCAAATGAAAATATCCAGTTAGCAGCTTCTGACTCTAAACCATAGTTAAACTGGATAGCATAGATAGATTCTTTATTATTTTTCATATCCGGATTAAAGTTATCCGCATAGTTATCAAGTAAACCATAACCCATGGTAGTAACCTCTTGCAAAGCAGGAATAGCCAGATTATACTGTTTAAGTGTTATATAAACCTCTCCTAACAAAGTCATTGCTGCAGCTTTCGAAGCTCTTCCAAGATTTGCTCCTGTAAAGCTAGGTGGCAAATTACCAGCGGCAGCTTTCGCATCCAGAATAATTTGATCATAAACCGCTTGTACACTTGCTTTTTCTCCACCAAAGGCATTCTCCGGACCTGATATTTCTTCCAATATTAACGGCACTTCTCCAAATAAACGCACCAAATGGAAGTATTGCATAGCACGTAAGAACTGCAATTCACCTTTATATTGATTTTTCAGGTTTTCATCCGCGAACTCTACAGCATCTATTTTACCTAAAACAACATTCGCTTGTTGTATAGTAGTATAAAGCCTGCTCCATACATCTTGAACCTGATTATTGGTTGCAGATATCAAGAACTCATCAAGCTCTTCCCTTTGCTGTGCTCCACGATTCGCTTCATCGTACTGATAATTCGTATTATCTGATCGCATTTCAGTCATAGCAGGAAAATTCCCTGTATAGGTTGCCTGCGTTGTAGCATAAACTCCGTTTACTGCTAAACGTATCTGGTCTTCTGTCTTATAATAGTCTTCACCTCTTGAGAAAGTATAAGGATCCACATCTAATAATTTATTACAGGATGTCATACTAAGAAGGAGGAGCGCTATCGCATATATTTTTATTTTCATCTCTATTTCGGTTTAATTAATTAAAATGTAAAGTTGGTTCCCAATGTGAATATACGAGGTACAGGATAGTTCGAATAATCAAGTCCCGGTACAAGTGCACTTTGACTACTTCTATTGTAGTTTGTTCCTTCCGGATTTCCAGGATAATTAGTAACTAAAAATGCATTTTGAACCGAACCGTATATACGCGCAGTTTTCAAGAAATTGGTTCCTATTCCATTCTTAAATGTATAGCCTAAGGTAATATTCTTCACCCAAGCATAGTCTGTTTTATGTACCATTCCGGAATGAGAATCTCTAAACATTACACGGCCTCTACCATCACCAGATGTTGTTGGAACGATTCCATTACCCGGATCTGCTTCAGACTTCCATCTGTCAGCAACATCTTTGGTAACATTAAACACACCGTCAATATTCCAGGTATAATAGCTGGTTGCCCGAAGCATTTCTGCACCAACAGAGCCTACCACTAAAACACGAAGATCTAGGTTCTTATAATTAAATGAGTTAGTAAGTCCCCATGTAAATTTAGGATAAGGGTTTCCGATTACTTCAAAATCTGCGAATGGGGTAATTTCACCATCTCCATTCACATCTTTAAATCGCATATTACCTGGAACAGCTCCAGGGAAAGTAGGATATTTATCTAAATCAGCTTGATTTTGATAGATACCTTCAACTCTATATCCTATAAGCATACCAAGAGGTTGTCCAATCACACTAATATTAGTTGGATTACCTTCACTACTGCTACCAGAATATAAAGGATCTGTACTTCTACCCAATGCGACTACTTTATTCTTATTGAAAGAAATATTAAAGTTTGTTGACCATCTAAAGTTTTCACCATTAATATTACGTGAATTAATTCCCAATTCTAAACCTTGATTACGAATATCTCCGCGGTTTTCCATAGCCGTTGCAAAACCAGAAGATTGAGGAATTTCCGATTCCAATAATAGATCCTGCGTGTTTCTAATATAGAAATCTGCTGTCATTGTCAATCTATTATTTAAAATGCTTAAATCATAACCCAAGTTCAATTCACGCATTTTTTCCCAACCTAAGAAAGAGTTTCCTAAATTAGTTTTATATCGGCCACTTGCTAATCCACCATTGAATACATAGTCACTTGTACCTATATTACTCATATAAGAGTAGTTACCAATATTAAAGTTACCAGAAAAACCGTAAGAAGCCCGAAGCTTAAATTCATTCAACCATTCTACATCTCTCAAAAAGGCTTCATCAGATAATCTCCAACCTAAGGCTAAAGAAGGAAATGTTCCCCAGCGATTATCTGCTCCAAAACGAGATGAGCCATCGCTTCTCACAGTAGCTGTTACAAGGTATTTATCCATGTAACTATAATTTACTCTGGCAAGATATGAAACAAGTCCCCAGTCACTTATATTAATATTTCCGGCAGTAATTCTAGCTGCTGCACTTAAAGCTTCAATATCATCGTTTGCGAACTCATTGCCATTAAATGTGTGAGATCTCATCTTATTAGATTGAACTGTGAAACCTACTAATGCATCAAATGAATGATCACCTGATCTTAAATCATAGTTTAAAGTATTCTCGTTTAACCAGTTCATAGAGGATCTGCCACTATAGTTACCACTTGGAATGGAAGGGGGTGGAGTGTTTGTATTACCTAAAGTTGAAGGTCTAAAATATCTTGACTCACCACTACCATAATCAACGTTAAAGGTTGATTTAAACTTTAAGTTCTTTATTAGATCATATTCTCCATAGGCATTGAATAGAACTCTTGCACTACTGCCCTTATTAACGGTTTCTTCTAAGAACATAACAGGATTCGGCAGTCCAAATGCTCCTGGCGCTTCATCAAGATATGCGTTATATGTACCATCAGCATTATAAACCGGTGAGATAGGATTGGCAATATCAAAAAACTCATCTCTACC